>ERZ778019.94-NODE-94-length-220925-cov-12.759008_pt1 | contig 220925 bp, 254 predicted proteins | sample MGYA00375749_ERZ778019 | MGnify/ENA primary metagenome ERZ778019 (study PRJEB29350, sample SAMN05389821) | bioreactor metagenome | isolation source: Ammonium sulfate bioreactor | place: South Africa: University of Cape Town | collected 2014-03-17 ... | reverse complement strand
GTCATAAAAATATGCAAGCAGAATACATAGAAGTGTAAGAACGTCATTTTTTAAACGCTCTGTTTCTCCTTCTTCGTATTCGCTCTTTTTCAGCCAATAACAAATCTTTTCTTCATATTCATTTATTTATCTTTTTATATTTTTTTATTTTCATTAGATAGAAGAAAAAAACTAACTTTCAATTAAAAGACTTGATGTCACTAGTTGCTTTCAAAGAATCGGTTTGTATTTATATCCGAGTACTATTTTATTGATTTGTGATTGTAGAAGAAAAAAGAAAGACAAATGATCGGACAGATCAGAAATGTGTTGTTAAGATTGAATTTATCTGACATAGTGGACTTTTAATAAGGATCAATTGTTTCGATTTGTTCGAGAAGTTTAGGCATCATGGGTTGTTGACTAAAAAAAACAACGAGGAAATATAGAAATAAAATAGATTATTGAAAATCTTATTTTACTGCTCAATAGGAACTGAAATGATTGGAGAAATAAATTGAATATTATCATCGAATTGATCGAGTTTTAAATTATTAATTTGAGGTTGTTGTTGTTGTTGTTGTTCGATTGGTATAACATTTTCTTTTTCAAAATAATCTTCTTCCATTGGATCATCGAAATTATTTTGAATAGGTTCCATATCTGGTTGAGGAATATCCATAAAAACATCAGAATCCATTTTACATTGTTGTTCAAGTGTAAGAAATGATTCATCATTATCATCTTTCGTTGTTGTTGTTGCTGTTGTTGTTGGTTGTGGTGCTTGAATGACAGATGATTCATTCAATAAAAGACATTCAAGACCTTTTAACATTCGTTCATCACTAGTCGGTGGTGCTTCGATAACCGTTTGTAAATGTTGAGCTTTAGCTGACAAATTCGTTGGTATTTGACAACGAATAATCGTCGTATCATCATGCATAAAATCACTATTCGAATCATCAGCACTCAACGTTGCAATTGTATTACAACAAGTAACAAATGAATTCGGCGTTTGTTTACTCATTTGTTCTCGAAAGAGTTCTCTTGCTTGTTGTCCACAATCGATAGCTGAGTAGAATTTCGTTGCTATATTATCGAATGGTGTTTTGATATCTTGTTGTTGTTGCTGTTGTTGTTCGTTGTCATAAGATTTAATATGTTTAGGTAAATGTTCGAGATGATCGAGTGTTTTATGAACTTGTTCAGTTCGTTCGATAGTCGTGTGCATTTGTTCGAGAGCTAATTTAAGTTTAGCAAAATTTTCATCCGACATCGAATGAAATTGAAGACGTTTTTCGAGACAAAGATTAGCTGCTTGAAAGAATTCCTGAAGGCCAACTGAATGACTAACTGATGACGATGAAGAAGATTCACTAAATTTTGGATACAAGCGACTAATTCGATTTGAAACTATGGAGAGAAAATGAAGTTTGTTTTTTCTTTTGAACGAAACAAACAATTCGATATTACTATTCTCTTGTTTATTAACAACATCGTGTATGTGCTGACAGATATTCGGTAATAAGCCGATATCAACACCGATAGATGGGAGAGCTGTTGACAATCCATGTTTAACAAACCATTCTAATTTATTGTAAACATCGGAATTAATTCGATTGTGAAGATCTCGAACTAAATTCGAGAAGAATTCGAATTGATCTTCATCGATTATTTGAGATTGATCGAATGAACCTGAAAATGCTCGTTCATTTTATTATTTTCCTTTCGAACACGAAGTTTTACCATCGATAATTTCCGTTTTTTGCTTGATTTTTTCTAGATAATCGATTAATTTATAGATTCGTTCGTCTAATTCGTATTTTGTTTTTTCAAATTCGATACGTTCACGTTTTTCATTGGCTATTTTACTAAAAAACATCATGTAATGTCGTTGTGTATCAGCTTTTGTCATTCGAATTTGTCGTTTAATACGTTCTTTTGTCAAGTCAACATTGAGAAAATGTTCGGTTGTTAAAAACCGTTCTTGCATTTCGAACGGTTCTAAACGACGTATTAAACATAACTGAGAAAGATAATATAAACAGATGAAATAACGTGGTGAACACGATGGAACTGGAATTAATTGCGGCCATGGATACTGAGAATATGAATCCGACTGAAAATAGAAAACTAAGAACGTATTAAAAAAAATGAATTTATTCAACAAACTAAAGATTTGAAATGTTGTTTGACGATTCGATTGAATTCTTGTTGTTTATCAATTGCCATCGGTGGAAAGCAATGTGTTGTATCTCGAAGATAGTGCGTTTGTTGTGAATCAGACAGATAAGTTAGAAGTAGAAAATGTGTGACAAGACGAATAAGTTCAGTTGAATTCGTTAGTTCTTCTAAAGTAATTTGTTGTTGCTGTTGTCCTTGTCGATAACGAGAGAATATTGGTGAACATTCAATGCCAAGTAAAAGTAAATTTGAATAGAGAAAACGTATTGTCAGTGAATTTTCATCGAGACCATAGGTTTCCCAAAGTGTACCGTGATTATTCTGGGTTGTTAGTTGTGTCGCTGGCGAACGACGTGGTGATGCTTTTGGCGTACTAAATCGAACGAGATTGCGTTGATGAGATGTTGGCGTTTGTTGAGGACGAGCAGCACGATTACGATTTGGTGTTGGTAATGGTGGACGTTGCATTTGCTTTTTTGTCTGACTTGAACTTGTTAAATAAAGAATGAACGAATATGTCGAAGAGAGATAGATCAGTTGAACAAGTGATTCCACATATTACCACGATGATTGATGATTGGTTAGTTTACGTAAATAATCAAAGCGTGCCTAAGACTTTGTTTTTTTTCTTCTGCTTCTTTTTTTCTTATATATTTGCTATTTCTTTTTTGTGTTCTTTATTCTTATATATGTTGAGTAGCATTAAGAATGGATTCAGTTTTGAGTATGGAGCACGGACAAATGCTTTCGCAAGTACAGATCAACTCCGAGTCCACCGAAGATAAGTAAGTTGTACATTGAATTCAAATGACATTTTGCTGCAAACAATGACTCGATTCTTTCGTTTAACAATTATCTAATTTTTTTTCTTCAAAACTCACTAACTGGTGATTGTAAATAATTATATTTTATTGCAGTGTTCTTCTACCACGATCTTCATCTCGTAAGTTGATCTGTTTTGTGTTTTTTTTTGATATGTTAATATGATTAATTGTTTTTATCACATTTCGTAGCAATCGAAAGAGTTCTCTTCTTCTCTGTTTATTTTAGCTGCTCTTCATCGACGAAGTTTTGAACGATTAGACAGTGATAATAGTGTACAAAAAGGTTCGATTATTCTTGATTTGGTTTTCTGACTGTTTTTTTTCTCTCTTTGATTGAATAGTAAACCCGCCGATTTATTCTCTAGAAGAAATTACTGCTCGTCGACGTGGTAAACGAGCAGAAGACGAAAAACTACCGAAGAAAGTTCGGTATGAATTCGAAAAAGGAAAAGAATTGTTGGTTTTCTTATTCGATTTTCTATTTGTTTTCAAAGGAGTTTTTATAAGAAACAAGATAAACTTATTTCAAATTTTGAACGTGTTCATCGTCTTCATTCGATTAAAGACAGTGACAAGGAGGATGATGACGATGATGATGAAGCCAATGAATGCGAAACTAAAGACAAAAAGATCAAAGAAGATCCAAAACTCAAAAAGAAACGTATTAGCCTTTATACAAAATTGTCATTATTAATCAATATTGTACGTGTTAATATCGAAAGAGATTAATTGATTAACATTTATATTTCTCATTATGTTTTAGTTTTTACTTATTGTAAAAATAATTGCAGCAGTTATATCTCATTCTCTCTCAGTGATTTCATCAGTTGTTGACAGTGGCGTTGATTTAACATCGAGTATTATTCTTTTTTGGGCTACACGAGCCATAAAACGACGTGATCCATTTATGTATCCACAAGGTTAAAAATCAAACCAAAGAATACCAAGAAAATATTTGGACAAAATTCAAATCTGATTTAGGTCGTACTCGTCTCGAACCAATATCGATTGTTATTCTTTCAGTGATTATGTGTTCAGCAAGTATTCAAGTTATATCTGAATCCTTACAAACAACAATTGATGATATTAAAATGCTTCGAAAATATCCGTCGAATAGTTCAGAATATGTTCATCCGGTTAATATGACAATCGTGCCAATTGTTATTATGTGCATAACAATTGGTAATCGAATATCTTATTGAATAATATATCTTCATCTATTGGATTTTTTGTTTAGTCTTGAAATTGATTTTATTTCTCTTATGTTCACGTGAAAACAGTGCGACACTCAATGCATTAGCTCAAGATCATCGAAATGATGTTTTTTCGAATATAACTGCTCTTCTTTGTGGTCTTGCTGGTATGGAAATTAATTTCCATTGAAAACAAAAGAATGAATCGAATTTAAACATTATTCTCTGTAGGTTTTGCTGCACGAAAACATCCGCTGAGTATTCCATCGGCGTTCGTCTTAGCCGATTCAATAGGTGCTATTCTTATTTCGATTTATATTCTATCAACTTGGATTCGTCAAGCAAATCGTAAGATTTTTCTTTATCAACGTAATGATTACGAATGAATTTTCGTAGAGCAAATCAAACGTTTAAGTGGTTACACAGCTAAGCCTGAATTTCTTCAGCAGATAACTTGGATTGCATTTCATCATTCACCGCTGATTTCGAAAATTGATACCGTTCGTGCATTTCATTTCGGAACGCACTTTCTTGTTGAGGTTGACATTGTTCTGCCCGAGGACATGTCTCTCAAGGAAGCTCATAACATTGGCGAAGAATTACAAAAGAAAATTGAACGTATACCTGAAGTCGAACGAGTAAATTCTTTGTTTTTTTTGTTGATTAATCCTCGTATGTTTCTCGTTTTAAATTTAGGCGTTTGTACATCTCGATTATGAATTCGATCACAAAGCAAGTGATGAACATAAAGTTGTTTGAAATTATCAAAAGACTCACAGACAGATATCTTCTATGTAATTTATTTTCTGCACGTTTTTTCGTCGTAATTTGTCTCTTCTATTTCGAATTATTGTAGTCGGTTGCATTTTTCAATTCTTTAATTTTCTTTTTTTTGTATCTTGTCAGTCAAAGTATTTTAAAGAATTAGTTTAATTGAATTGTAATGAAAACGAATGTCTCGGTGAGAGTTCATAAATAAATAATTCTGTTTTTTTCATAATCAAAAAAAAAGAGAAGAAAATATTTCAAAGACCCGCATTTGCTACGAGCGGCCTCTGTCGATGGATTCCTATTGTTGTTCATCGAAAATTATTTTGAATAAGAAAATAAACAATGATATATGAATCTAATAAATATATTGAATATCGAATCGATCGAAAAGTAAATTGATAATTGCTAAACAAATATAAAGTCTTTCTAATTTCTAATTGAAGCACCAATGAATGACTCATTGGATATTTGAAATTTGATTGTGTAGAGAATGGATAGACGTGTATGTAAATGTGTTTATGAAATTGTCATTGTTATGCATCTATAGATCTTTTAAAGGAAAGAATAAGAAACGCTTTTTGAATAGATTTTTCTAGATTTCATTCGCAAATAATCTTCTAAACAATGGCAGGTGAATATGATACAGCAATTACGGTGTTTTCTCCTGATGGACGTCTTTTTCAAGTTGAATACGCACAAGAAGCCGTGAAAAAAGGCTCGACTGCTGTTGGTGTACGTGGAAAAAATATTGTTGTCTTAGGTGTCGAAAAGAAAGCCGTCGCTGTTTTACAAGAAGATCGGTAAAACAAAACGAAATTAATTTTGCGATGAATAATTTTGTTTTTCTTCTTCTTCTAAAGTACGGTTCGTAAAATCTGCGTTCTCGATGATCATGTTGCCATGGCATTCGCTGGTCTAACGGCCGATGCTCGTGTTTTAATGCATTACGCTCGTGTTGAATGTCAATCTCATCGACTCAACGTCGAAGATCCCGTGACAGTCGAATACATCACTCGATTCATCGCTGATTTGCAACAAAAATACACTCAAGGTCGTGGCCGTCGTCCCTTCGGTCTCTCGACATTGATCGTTGGCTTCGATTACGATGGTACGCCACGTCTCTATTCAACCGATCCAAGCGGTACCTATCACGAATGGAAAGCCAATGCCATCGGTCGACAAGCGAAAACCGTTCGAGAATATTTAGAAAAATCCTACACCGAAACAACATACGAATCGACACACGAATCGATCAAATTATGTATTCGTGCTCTACTTGAAGTCGTTCAAAGTGGCTCGAAGAATGTTGAAATAGCTGTCATGGCTCGACATAAACAATTGAAAACGCTTAGCGCCGAAGAAGTCGAGAAATATATCGCCGAAATCGAGAAAGAAAATGAAATCGAAGCGGAAAAGAAAAAACAAGCGAAACAAATCGGTAGTTCAACTACAACGCAAGCGTCAAAGAAAGATTAGAATCAAATTCAACCGAATCAACTCGGTGATGACACTCCATTCGTTTTTTTTTCTCTCTTTCATTCTTAGACTTTCTTCTTTTCATTTTCTTTCTTTCTTTTTTTATTATAAAATGATTATTGATTCTATCATTCACATTCATAAAAACAACATAAAATATAAACAAGAGACACTTGGTGTTTAAGTAAAACTTCTTCATTTCTAGATTGTCTTTGTTTTTTCATCAGATTTTTTTTTGCTCTCCTCGTCGAAACATCACAAGTAGGTCAATGAGAAAAATTCACTCGATAAAATTAGATTCCAAAAACGATACAAAGTGCAAAGATATGTCACCTTTTTCTCTTATTTATATTTAGGATAGTTGAATCTATCATCATGCCTCTATTAGATGCGAATGCTATTGCTCTTCTTCATACACTTCTCACAACAAATTCACTCTCACGTCTTTCAACATTATGTGCGTCTTTACAAGCGCCTGTTGAACATATTTTATCTATTGTTGCTGCACATCCATTTGTTTTTGCTCGTCTTCGTGCAACAGACACGCCGGGCGACGATCGTATAGCTGTTGTTCTTGATTTAACGAACTGTACGTTCTATGCCCGTCCACCATGTGGTTGTACAAAAGATCTTGCTTGTCCGTATTTACATCTTTGTCCATCGGTTGTGTTGCCTAATCGACGTTGTCAACGACCACACGATTGTCCATTATCACATTCACTTGATACTGAACATAATCGACGAGTGATTATCGAACGTGGACTAGAAAATCTACCTCAGAAAACATTAATTATGCTCATTTTAGCGTCAGCTGATCCGAGTAAAACAGTATGTCGACATTTTATCAACGAAATTAAAATGCAAAATATCTTGTCTATTGAATTAATTAGTTCGCTGTTTGCCATCATAAGCCAAAACCATGTCGAGAAGCCAATTGTGATGATTTACATTTATGTTATTTTTATATGTGTTCGCCTCATTTATGCAAATATGGTGATTGCAAAGCTGGACATTCGTTAATGACACAACGTAATATGGATTATTTGGAACGTCGTGGTCTCGCTCATATAGAACCGATAGATGTTATTGCTTTATTTCGAATTGTTGACGAGAATAAGTAGGCAAATCGATTTCAGTTTCGATTTTATTTGTTTTTTGTTTATTAGAAAACGTTCGCATATGTATCGATATCAACTTGATGCTCAACCTCAGCCAATGATGATAATGACATTAATGATGGATGAACATGGTCAACATCAACAACAACCGATGATTATGTTTTAAAAATCAAAAGTTTTTCTTTGTTTTCTTCTTCTCTTTCGTTTCTAACACAAAGATTTCAACGAGAATAATATTCTTCAAAACCTTATTTTGTTTTGTTTTTTGTTGTTATTGTTGTTGTTTTGTTTTTCTTTTCTTCTTCTCAGGTGATTTACATTTCCGTGCAATACTCTCTAGTAACAAGAACAGAAGATAAGCATTGATTTATACATTGCATGTAGTTTGTTTGACAGTTATTTGTTTTTATCATGTTTTAAGCTTTTTTCTTTTGTCGTTAAAAAAGCCTAAACATTAACTTTTCTTCAATGATCAAACAAGAACATTTGAAAAATCATTTCTTATTTTTGCAGATGTTCTATTAGCGAACTCAATCGAATGGATATTGTCATTCAATTGATTCAACATTTAGTATCTACAGATCATTCGATTGACACAATCGATTCGATTCTTAATCGATTGAATATAACACGAGATCGTCTTTTACAAATACTCAACGATCAACAATATGCAGATTATTTTCAATTATTGCGACCGAAAGATCATAAAAAACAACCAACAACAGAAAAACTTGCGTTAACATTAGATGTAAGAGCTTCGAAAAAGAAGAAAAAATAAGTTTTTCTTTTTGAACTTTTTGACTTGTAGTTATTTTGTTGTACACATTATGCAAATACGTGTAAAAATGCATCGTGTCCATTTTTGCACTTATGTCCTTATAATATTCGGCCGATGCATAAAAGATGTACGAATAAAAATTGTCAATTTGATCATGACGTTGTCGGTAGTCTTCATAATCGAAGAATTATCGATTCACGTCGATTAGCATTTATTCCAGGAATAATTTTACAAGACATCGTACGAGCTTCTGCCGATCCAACTCGTTCAGTGAGAGCATACGATTTCAGAAATGAATCAAATCAATAGTTTTTGTTTAGTTTTGGGTTTGTACGGACAACGGTAAAAAGAATGGATGCGTTAAAAAGCAGAACTGTGATAAATTACATTATTGTTATTATCAATTAACGGATAAGTGTACGAAACCTCATTGTCAACATGGAATCAACGATGAATGTCTCGGCTATTTTCGACGTAAACAATTGAATGAGCAAGAGCATGATGATATTCTCAATGCGTTTAGAAAAGTTCTTCGACAACGGTAGATTTTCGAAAGAGAGATTATAAATTGATTTTATATTTATTTGCAGAAAATCTGAACATATTAATATCAGCAGTGGATCTCGAAATTCAGCAGTTGCTTCACAAAGTCCAAAGACGAGCCGAATTCGAGATCATCAACGGTAAAGAAATTCTTCTTGAATTCTTCTTAAATTTTTTGTTTATTTTTGTTTGCAGCAAATCATCAGCAAATCGACAACATCGAAATTCTTCTTCGTCGAAACGTTCGACAATCTACGATGAAGCTCTCAAACCCAAAGCAGATACTCCACCTCCACTACCAGATCACGAACAGGATATCATTCTCTTCGATAATTACGATGAACACGATCATCAACAAATTCAACGTTTCCTAACCGACGAAATTCGTTGTCCTATTAAATTAATCACTACAAAGCAACTTCTATCAGAAAATAAAACAAAGAATTCAATAGCTAATGCTAAACCGACGTATTACTATTATCCAATAGACAATCCATCAGATATCATTTCAGTACTTCGTTGGCAAAATGAAGAAAATCCTTCGATAAAACCTCTCATTGTTTATGCAAACATACTCGATGCACACGATGCAGCTAAACAAAATTTTGACAACGATCAATTTTGTCTTTTACGTGTGCATTTTCTTGATTCAGGGCCAATTAACGGAACTTTACTACCGCAAAATCGTCTTCAACTCAATAATCCATCGGCAACATATTTCGATCATATGTGGATTTATGTCTACGATTTACACTGAGAAAAAAAACGACGCACATTTATGTGTTTCGATGTAATGATCTATATTTTTTTAGAAAATGTGCACGTTTTGTTTTGATATGAAAAATTCCGAACCTCGATTTTTTTTATGTACGAATGTGTTCAGTAGAAAAATAAATCAAATACAAGTAACTGATGAGTGAAGTTTTCTTCTTTCACATGAAATATCTCATGTCTCTCAATTTAATTGTGTTTTTTGTCTTAAAGAATCTATGTTATTCGATTGAATGACAGATTTAATTAATTAATTCATTTGTACTGAAATTCGACTTGTTAATATTTAATAAACTGATATATAAGAAGAAATATTCGTCATTTACAAATATAGTAATGCTTATTAGTTGTCTTTAAATAGAACGATGAGTTCATCATAGAAAAGAAAATAATAGATGTCAACACGTAAAGTTGAGAATACTAATTGATATTTTTAAGATTTCTATATAAGAAATTCTCTTTTACTCATCATTAGTTCATTTGCATACAGATAAATGTTGTTTTAAACAGAGTGCGTGCGTGTTCAAGTTCTTTTTTTTCTCTTCTTCCCTCCCCTCCTTATGACTTTATTGACAAAAAAAACAAATTCCTATTTTTAACAATAATACTAACATAAGATGAGTTGTTTTTCTTTCTTGTTATTTTTACTCTTATTTTAAGTTTGATTCTGTAATCGAAAGTTATTATTATTTTGTTTTCACAACATATTCTTTGGAAACAAGCGCCCTCTAGTTATTCGTAATTCGAAAAGAATATTTTAAGAAAATTGTTCACGAAAAACTTCATTCGAATAAAACACGATTTCACTACTCGAAAAGCGATTATTTCAGAGAAAAAAAATTGCTCTTCGAAAATTGTTGAAAGATGTCAACCAATCGAAAGCATTCGAGCTTCTAAGAATAGAAAGAAAAAAAAATATCTATCTAATTTATTTTTTTTTTATTCTCTTTTGTATATCGACGGGTTTGTGTGTATGTGTACAAAACAGCGTCATTTATTTTCATCTAACTAGATTTGTCTTGTTCTACTACATCTTTTTTTTTCGTATTTTGTTTATTTTAACAAAACGAAAAAAGAAAACAGAATCAAAACAATTCGTTTCTTCGTTTCAAACTTCGACTAACTATACATTCCGAATGGCTTCATCTGCCGAAAACACAACATCTGAAGTACGAATTTTGTGTCTATTGAAGAAAACAATTTGTTTAGTGATTCATTTTAGAACAATGGTGCAACACCTGAATTGAGTGAAGAAGCTAAATTAAGAGCTAAATACGGTGGTGCACTTCCACGTCAACAGAATATGTTAACAAAAAAACTAATGAATAAAGTACAATGAAAAAATGGTTCACAATGAAAATGTTTGCAAATCTATTTTTGATTCTAGCCGAAATATTTCGATTCGGGTGATTATAATGTTGCCAAAGCTCAAGGCAAATTAGCTGCCAGTAAACCTGATCCAACGAATAAAACGAATAGTAATAAAGAAGCAACAACGCCAATCGTGCCTGAAACAATAACTGGTCATGAAATTCCAACACCTGAAACAGTCATGCCTAGAAAATTATCCTGTGCAGCAACAATGACACCAACGATTACAAATAGTTCTATGCCACCACCATCGACACAATAAACGAAAAGATTTTGTTTGGAAAAAAAGAGAGAAAAAGAAAATTTTTCAATCAACGAACAAAGAAAGCAAATGCAGACGTAGTTTTTTTTTCCTATAATCTCTTTCATTTCGGTTCATTTTTTTTTCGTATTATCATTATCTTTTTTTCTTCTCTTTTCTTTCTTTCTCTGTATATATGTGAGAGTATTTTCGAAAAAGAACCAACACGCACACACACACACACTCATACAATTACGGATTTTCATTATGTTTCTTTTTTTCCTGTCCAAATAACTCACAGTATAAAAAAAACGAGAGAAAACATATAGACAGGCAATATCAGAGGAACTCAAAAACATGCTAATAAACTCATAAATTTCCTTTTGAAAACGGTTCGATGATATGACCTCGATGTCTTTTATCTTTTATCTTAAGTATAAACTTAGGTTAGATATTAAAATACGATTGTTAAAATCTTTATAAATAAAAGCAAACAAAATGTTGTCGATGTTGATTTTCAAAATTTATACTATCAACATCACGAATATTATCTACATTCTTACGAGATAAAATTATATATATATATACGAGCAAAGAAGAAAGAAAAACCAAATGAAACAAACATCAAAACAAGAAAAAGAAATTTGAAACAATAACATCATCATCTATCTATTATAAATAATAATGTATTGTTTCAGCAGCAAAAGAAAGAATAATGTAAATCATTGAATTACATCTTGATGAATAAATTACAAGAGAAAAAGATAGATTTATTCGAGCGTTCGTTCGTTCTTTTTCTAGTGTCTTGAGTTTTTTGTTGTTGAAATATTTAACATGATAAGTGATGAGTTGAATACCAAGGTGATGATGTCGTTGCATCTTTCATATTTGTATTATCTATGCCAATTGTTGATGTACTTGTGCCCATCAGATCGAAACCTGAAATGAAGAAAATTTATTAAAAAAAAAGAAATGAATAAGAATTTGTCTATTGTTTTCATCGTACTTTGAGAAGCGAATTGATAAGGTGTTGTTGTCATCATTGATCCTCCAAGATGATAATCAAAATGATGTGGTGCTGGCGAATAAGTATGATGAGATTGTTTTTCATGATGAAACATTTGTGCAGCGGCTGCGGCTCCAATAGCTGCTGCTGTAACAACATCCATATCTGGTTGTGTATGATGATAACGTGCTGGATTATTATTATTATTGCTATTGTTGTTATTATTATTATTGTTGCTGTTGTTATTCGTATTATTATTGTTATTATTCATATTTGTATGATTTGGTGAATTCATTGGATGCAAATGATTGTTTGATAGAGTCGACGTTGTTGATGATGATGATGGTGTCGTTGTTGGATTTGTTGAATAGGCCGAACGATATGCATGCTGATGCATCCAATCACTGTATTCGTTTTGTGTTGTTGGAAGATAAGTTGGATGAGGATAGGATGTTGGTGAGGCCATGAAATTTGGCCAGAAACTACTTGTTGGACTCATCATAGTCGAGTAGCCGTATGATGATGTTCGAGGATCTAATTGAAATAAAAAGAAAACTGTAAGAATCAAGATTTATTGGTGTGTACCTCGTGTTGGAATAGGTCTTGTTGAATTGAATGTCATCGGTTGTTTCAATGCTTTATCAAAATGTTCATCAATAACTAATGCCGATTCGCCTGTATAATAACGATAGACAACAGCATTTTCGGATGATGATTCGACGATTTTTCCATCGGTTATCACTGTACGTGGTGCTGAACGATGATTATTCATTCGATGAGATTTATTTTCAAATGATTCCATGCCAACATTCGATGTCATTCGTGTTGTTTGTTGATCATCATGAAGACTATTTAACATATGATCAAGATGTGCTATTGGACCATCACTATTCAATGTTGTTGCTGTTGTCGATGTTGAATTATTATTATTATTATTATTATTATTATTTAAATTTTCATTGACAAGAGTATTAGTACTCATCGAGGATGTACACATACATATATTTATTCGGAATCTAAAAAATAATTTCATGAATGTTTCAATCACTAATAATGTATGAAGAAAATTGAATATTAATTTAAAAAATGTCCAAATATCCCCTTTGTATCTTACCAATTATTTGATTGTCTTAGAGTGAAACATATAAAAGAAAAGGATTACTTTGTACAATCATTCTATAGTTACAGTCGACGATAGATTCTATCTGGTCACGTAAAACTACATTCCATTGAATATGTGTCAGGCTACTAATGTCGGTTTTTTTCCTTCTTTCTTCCCTGTCTCTCCTTTCTCTCTCTCTCTCCGTATTTTTCAGCTCGTTGAAGAATAATCGTTATCTCTCGTCGTTTGAAATGCATACCATCTTAGAACAACATAACGTCTCATTTTCTTATTTCACATATATGCAGACGCACACTTTCGCTCTATCTGTCTTTTACACGAAGTAATTAGAGTCTAAGAGCTTATCAGCTACCAATCAAATTGCATTCCGAAAATGCGAATATAAGAAAGGAAGAAAAGGAGACAACACAATGATAATGATGATGATGAAGAAGAGGAAGAAAAATAGAGATAGATGATTGATAGGATGCGCGTGTATGTTCACCAGACCAACACGATGATCATGTTTGTTTGTTTGTTTTACTTTTGCCACATTCATAATCAATTCGATCATCACCTACACACATACACGAGAGAGATTAATTTTTTGTTTCATCTTCGTTCTCGATCGATAATAAACATTGACGTAATACGCAACATCCATTCTATTGTGATCAAATGAAAATACGAAGGTGACTTTTCATCGTTTGTACAAAAACATGTCGATCATTATTGACACAAGTTGATAGTTGTAACTACTGCTGGACATTGACATTTGCTCGAAGATCATTACGATACACATGTGAAACAACACGCATCTATACAAAAAAAAAACTCGTTATAAAAGAGCAAAATTCTTTTCTTTTTCTGATTATTATTATTGATGGATTGTCGACTCGACACAATGATATTATTCTATCTGTAGTTCTCTTTTTTCTTTTGTTTCATCGAAACATTCTTTTCGTCTTACATATTTTCTAATCGATGTGAATTGAATTTCAAAAAGAAAAAACGAAAGAAACATATAGAACACCCGTGGAGATACGAATGCCATTAAAATGAAATTTATGATAATTGAGAAGAAGATTCGATCTTATCTTTCAACGCAGCTGGCATAATTAATTTAAATCTACTTTAATTTTTAGCTTGTTTTCCATCTGAATAAATATATTTTATTGTCGCAAATCGTTTATCAATATTTTCTTTTCGATAATTCAAATGAAATATTTGATAGATCGTTGGCAATGGTAAAGAAATACCAGCAACTCCTAATAAACAGTAGAGAGAGAGTGAGAAAAAGCCTCTTTACTAATCAATTTACCTATTCCAGCAAGAAATGCACAACAGATTTTACCAAGTGGTGATATTGGCACACGTTTAGCATCGCCAACAGTTATTGTTGATATTGTGACGATGTTAAATAAATCTTCGAGACGTGTAACATAGGCATGTTCATAATTTCTCTCGATAATCTGTATGATCACACCGAATGTAAATACAAAAAACAGTAGAATAAATCCAATAGATACGATATTGCCAAATGCTGTTTGTGTTCCACGAAAAAATACTCGAAGCGTTCGTATATATCGACAAAGACGAATAAATCGAAATAAACGTAAAATCATAATATATTGAAATAATCTTATAAAGAAAAATGGATCATGTTCATCATCTTTTGGTATATTCAGTTTGATTAATACGATATACAGCCAATTCGAACATAAAATTATTAACTCAAATACATTGAATAATGATATTAATGTTGACCATTTATGTGGAGATGAGAACAAACGAAGAATAGTTTCGATTGTGATGAAAATTGTGCATACTTTTTATTTGAAGAAAATATTTAATTCAATGACTGAATGAATGGATAAAAGAAACAAACTTCGTTCGAGTTTGTAGATGTTTTGACCGATGAATTTCGATGGACGAAAATCGAAAAAAATCTTTTCACAATGATTTGATCTATCACTCGTAGATAATTTATAACAAATGATTTTATTTCGAGATAATTGAGGAACAAATTCCAGCGAAATAGTAAAACAAAATAGTAAACTAACGATTAAACAAATTAAATGAATCTACAGAAAACAATTTATTTCGTGATTTTGAATATAAACGATTTCAAACTTACAGTTTGAGTAAGAAATGAATAATCATTATATTCCAGTGCAATCCAAATGTATCTTAGAAAACGATTTCTTGGTATAATTCGATAGAAAACTGTTAATTCATCATGAATTCGTGTTGCATAAAAATGTTCGACTGTTTTACTATCGATTTGAAAGTATTTCAATTCATTATAGAAAATAATCGGTTCGTAAATACTCGGTGCAATTAATTTTCCTGTTTCATAATAATTAAGAATAGCTTCGAACGAAACAAGGTGACGATCAATGATATACTGTTGTCTCACCTCATTGAACAATGTTAAACGACGTTTAGGATCGCCTAAAATCAACAAACAAGAGAGATCTTGTCTTTTTTCAATAGATCAAAACGCTAACCAAGAAGAGTATTAGGAAAACGGCTGAGAGACTTTTCTTGAACGATAAAAATCGTACCAAGACAATTGAATTCAATTAATTTCGATGACATTATTAACTATTTCTTAGCGCTAGAAAATTTCTCTTAGTATTTTATTTTTCGTTTATTGAAATAAATGATTAGGATGATTTGTCGGAGAATGAAGCAAATAAAAATGCACTAAAGAGAGAGAATACACACACGCATTTATACGCATATTAAAAAAAGCAACAATGATTGTCAATCGTTTTCGTTTGTTTGTTTGATTGTTTTCTTTTATCTAACACGAGATTTATCAGTAACAATGAAAATATTTTTGCCTGAACCAACAATCATATTCGGCCGAGTTATATCTGTATCAGCACAATAAACGGCATTTTCTAGATCAGTTATACCACCAATCATCTATTTATTTGAAATTAAAACAAAAAAAAGAACGAAAGAAAGTCATAAATTACCTGTAAAATTGAATAATCGTAAATGATAGCTTCGTTTTTATCATTACCTGCGCATAAAATATAATCTTTAGGGCTGAATTTTGTGCAATAAAGCTAGACAATAAGAAATGAAACGATTTATTGATACGAACATGAATAAAGAAATTTACCATCGATGTTGCATTATTTTGAAAAGCATCTTTGATCAATTCACCTGTTGAAAAATCCCAAATCTACAATAGAAACAGAAAAATATTTCAAATTTTCTATTATCAGTGTTTCGTTGTACTTGTAAAGTTGAATTTTTTCTCCATGAACCGGTTAAAATCACTTGATGTTCCGCAACAATATCCAATGCATCGCCACATAAATGTGGACCAGCAAAATGTTTTTGTGAATGTTGTGCACGTTCATCCCAATAATGAACTGTTTCATCCCAACCTCCCGTTAGAAATACGGTTTCCATTGTTGGATGAGAACGAATGGCATGTATACGATTCTTATGACCGTCCATACGTTCTCGACTTTCACTAAATTTTATTTAAAGAAAATCATGTGAATCGATCATCGATCTTCAAACTTACGATGCATGTAATTTATTAATGATTTTCTTCGTTGTAAAATCATAGCAGTTTATCACACAATCACTGCCTAAAAGTAAAGAAATTAAGAGAAAAAAAAACAGATTTTCTTTTGTTTATTGTTTACCAGCAACGTATAAATGTGAATAATTGCAATTGAAATCGAGTGTTAATGGTTGTCGATCTTTTTCATCGAATGTATAAACACATTGCTGTGTTGGATAATGCCAAATTTTGACATAACCAGCTGTATCTACGATGACAAAAAAATAAATAAAAATGAAATCATTTCAACAAATTCAGTTCATTCTCACAAGTTGCAGCAACCATTTTCTGATGTTCGACTTTTAAATCTTCTTTATTAGCATAGAATTTGAGACATGTGACTGGATAACCTAATTTTTTTTAATCAACATACAAATAAATCTTATGAGATGTTTCTTTTAAGAATTTCAAGTGAATTTACGTCGTGTTTTTGTATCATCATCAGACAGAGCATATTGAAATTGGCCTGCTTTAGAATAGATCTGTAAAACAAAAACATAAAAAATCTCAATATATCGGCAATACCTCGATTTTAAAATCAAAATAACTAACTAATGAACTAGACGGAAATAATGACTTTTAAATTGTTCATTCAAACGAGAATATTCGTCTGCATAAGGAAAAGTAAAATATTAACTCGCTCTGTTGACTTTTGCAAACGAGAGAAAAACGCTTTATTACTTCAATTAAATTTTATGATCAATCGATTTCTCAATAGCAGTAGACAGATAGTTAGAGAGAAAAATAAAGTGAAACATACTTTGATTGTACCATTGCCTAGTCCAACAGCAAATACATCTCCATGTGGACTGTATTTGCAACACAAAACATATTCTTCACAATCACTTCAATGATAAATAAACAAAAAAAATATTTATGTATTTTGTTGTTAATCGAATTCACTTACACAACATGTGTTAACTCGAAATCGCCTAACATTAAATGTTTCGGTCGAGTATCAACAATTTTATTCACTGACATTCGACGCGTACGAGTTGTACTAACTCCAGTCGATACGGATGCATCACTATTAGCCAAAGATGTTGTACCATGTCGTTCAGCTAAGAAAAGAAATGCAAACATTTGAACAAATTAAATCGATCAAATAAAAAAAAAGAAACACACTGATTGATCTCGAAGGTGTTGTCATTATAAATTGATAGGAAAAAAAATAACTGGTCTCGATATATTAATATTTAAGAGTAAGTTTTTTGTGACAAATGCTCCTTGTTGTTTATTCTCACGTTTCGAAATCGATGATAGAATTTCAACTGATCAATCATATAATCATACTTCAATTTGTTATTCTTTACTAGTCAGAACGAGAGAGAGAGAAGAAAAAGAAAATTTCATAGAAAGAACAAAGCACAGAAAGATGATAATAATCAAAACAGTACGGCAACACAATAGAGAAAGAGAACAGAAATTCTAGGCGAAGAAAAATGAAAATCGACAAATGGCCTGAGATATGTCAGATTCTTTTACTTTTTCTCTCCTTTTTTTTGTTCTTCTTTTATTAATGAAAAATTGTATATTGTGCACATATATTGTTGAATTGAAATTATATTTGATTGTATCCTTGACTCGGTCACAAAAGGAAAAAAAAAAAGTTTACTTTGCACAAAATTAAAAAAATATAAATTCAAAGTACATGTTTACTTTAGATGTGAATTACGAAAGAAAAGAGCCTTGATGTTGTATTTGTGTATTATAATACACATCTATTTATTTGACTTACTCTCTAGTGATTCATTATTCTGATTGTATAGACCAAATGCATTTGATTGTGAAGACGTATTATAGATGCCCATTTCGGGCTCGGGTTCAGATGCTGAATCTTCATAATTCTCATTATCAAGGTCACTTAAATCGTCGTCGTTAGACACGGTGAAATTGCCCAAAACATTGTCATATGTTGACATATTCGCACTGATCGAAGCACGATAAATGTCGTTGTTGAGTTCCGTCTGTAATTATACTTCACTTGTGTGTGTAGTCATGGTTTAGCTAGCCAATAAATATTCATTGGAACTCGGACGTGCTGCTGAATGGTTGGCAAAAGAGAACAATCTCGATAAATTTTAAAACAACTGTCGCTCATGTGCTGACCTCAAGTAAGAAGAAGAAAAAAAATTCACCTCTTCTTTATTGCATCTTGAAAATTAAGTTTCTTTTTTTTTATACTATTTGTCGTTATTGTAGATGAATATTTAAAATGTTGTTTTATTTTCTTGGCTGATTGTTAAGTAGGTGTTAATTATAGAAATGCTATTTTCTAAACAATTAACAAAACAAAAAACTTTTTTCAATGTTTGCAATTTAAATAGCTCTGAAATGAAAAATTCTATTATAATATTGATAAAAATAGTAACAAGTGTATTTTTCGACGAGCATTTATTTTTCTTACAACACAACAAAAAAAATAAGAATATTCGAAATTTGTAAACTCTCAAAAGCTTGTTTAATATTATAATTCATCTGGATCTAGACGATTCGTCATGCGCGCACCTTTTGGACCACTTTTTGTTTCTGCATCGTCTTCATCATCTACGTCCGAATTTTCTGATTGATCATCGTCTATTGGATCTATGTTTGATTCACTGTCATGTTGTGGTCGTTTGTTTTGTTGAGATTTTAGAAAGAAGAGTAAAATCAAACCAAATAAACAGAGAAAGAAAATCAAGATGAACACAATAACCATAATAGATTTTGATGAAGATTTTTTACTCTTTGGTTGCTTATGTTCACTGAATTCAGTTGATCTATTTTTCAATGGTTGTTTACGTTTTTTCAATGTTGTCATTTTTTGATTTTTATCGATAATCATACTCATTGTGGTACTATCACTGGTGGTTACTATCGTTTCACTGGTTGTACTAGTGATAGTAGTACCGATGGACGTAGTTGTGGTAGTAGTAGTAGTGGTAGTGGTAATGGTGGTGTTAGCAATAGTGGTAGCGGTAGCAGAAGTGGTAATGATAGCAGTAGTGGTAATAATAGTAGTAATTGTAGTTGTAGCTGTTGTCGTTGTTGTTGTAGTTGTAGTGGTAGTGGTAGTGGTAATAATAGTAGTAATTGTAGTTGTAGTTGTAGCCGTTGTCGTTGTAGTTGTAGTGGTAGTGGTAGTGGTAATGGTAATGGTAGCAGTAGTGGTAATAATAGTAGTAATTGTAGTTGTAGTTGTAGCCGTTGTTGTTGTAGTGGTAGTGGTAGCAGAAGTGGTAATGATAGCAGTAGTGGTAATAATAGTAGTAATTGTAGTTGTAGCCGTTGTCGTTGTCGTTGTTGTTGTAGTTGTAGTTGTAGTGGTAGTGGCAGTAGTACTAGTACTAGTAGTAGTTGCCGTTGTTTGTCTAGTATCAAAAAGATAACCTGCTGTTTCTGAGAGTTGACCTGAAATGCCATTTGGACTATTTAATATGTTATCAATTACAGTCCAATTAAAGTCTTGCGATAACAAAGAAGGCAGTAAAGGATCATGATAACATATCGTATTAACTTTAGCAGTCTTTCCTGTGCACTTTTGATCAGGTATTACCAATGCAAAATATTGTATAAAACGGCAAATAATATTCAGCCGTGGAAATGTGATATAATTATAGAACGTCAAAGATGGCTGGAATTGTTGTGGAATATCGTAAAGTAATACTTTCTTTGGCTCTTTTGTTGTCTTTGCTTTTGATGAATGACTAATATTTTCGAATAATACGTCAACCGATAAATCTTCAAGTATACTATTATTAAACATTTGCTCTGCTTGATTATCTCTTAGAAGATTCACCGTATACAACCGAATATATAACATCTTTTCTGTTTCGTTACATATATATTCGTGATGTTGAACATCGTAGATGCGATAATTATCTTCAAAAAGACTGCCTTGATTTGGACATGATATATTTCTATTGGGGGACAAGTCCAATTTTCGAAAAAACAGATATTCATACTCCGAACAACGAATAATACTATTCACTGCCACCATAAAAAATTTTAGTTTAGCAGATGAACAAGTGTGATGATTAAGAAGAAAAAAAACGAAGAAAAACAGAAATGAAGCGAGCTTACAAATCATAATATAGAACTTAAAGTTTATCAACTGAATATGAAACTATTAGTGCGCCAAAGTTTGCAGTTTTTCAATATAATAACAACAACGTGTATCACTGAAGAATCATCAATGAACTATCTGATTAATTGATCAGGATAAATGCTTTATCTTCAGGACAGCTAAGAATCTACTTCTCTATCTCTATAGCCTTCAATTTTAAAGTCAAAAGATAGATAATAATCGATTCATATTTATTAGAAATGAAATTGTACTTTGAGGGTAAAGTTTAAAAGATTACAATTCATCTGGATCTATGCGATTTACAATATGTGTGCCATAACCTTTTGGATGTTGGTCCTGTTTGATATTTTCTTCATCGTTGAGCTCAGAATTTTGTGATTCATCATCATTATCATCATCATCTAGTGGACTTACGTTAGATTCACTATCATCTTGTTCTGATTGTTCGTGTTTTCGGCGATGTTGAACGAATAAAAGGACTGAACCGAACATGCAAATAAGGAAGAGCAATATGAGTATAATAATAAAAAAAGATGGTGGTCGAGAGGTTGGAACAGTTTTTCGGTCGTATTTATTTGCTTCAGCAGAATTATTTTTAACTGGTTGAAGTTTTTGTGATGTTCTCATTTTTCGATCTTTTGTAATTGTACTAATGATAATTCTATGGCTTGTCTTAACTGGTCGGTTGGTAGTTATACGTGTCGTTTTAATGGCCTTAGTAGTTGTTGTCTTCGTTGTAAGAGTTGTGGTAGTTGTTCTACCAGTTGTTGTACTAGCGGTAGTAGTTGTTGTCGTAGTGGTTGTAGTTTTTGTTGTAATAGCTATTGTAGTAGTAGTAATAGCTGTTGTTGTAGTAGTAGTGGCAGTTGTTGTTGTTGTAGTGGTTGTAGTTACAGTTATAGTGGTAGTGGTGGTTGTTGTAGGAGTTGTAGTAGTAGTGCTAGTGCTAGTGCTAATGGTTGTTGTTGTTGTAGGAGTTGTAGTAGTGGTAATAGTTACAGTTGTAGTTGTAGCGCCAGTGCTAATGGTTGTTGTTTTGGTAGGAATTGCAGTAGTGGTTGTAGTTACAGTTGCAGTGGTAGTGGTAGTGGTTGTTGTTGTTGTTGTTGTTGTTGTTGTTGTTGTAGTAGTGGTGGTTGTTATCGTTGTAGTAGTGGTGGTTGTTATCGTTGTAGTAGTAGTGGTAGTAGTTACAGTTGTAGTGCTAGTGCTAGTGGTTGTTGTTGTTGTAGGAGTTGTAGTAGTGGTTGTACTTGTAGTAGTAGTAGCTGTTGTTGTAGTGGGTGTCATTGTTGTTGTTGTTGTAGTAGTAGTTGTAGTGGTTGTAGTTGCAGTTGTAGTGGTAGCTGTTATCGTTGTTGTTGTAGTTATTGTTGAAGTTATAGTGGTGGTGATAGTGGGGGTAGTGGTGGTTATTGTTGTTGGCCGGGAGTCATAATGATACCAACCTGCGTTATACCAATGTTGAGGTAAATGTATTTCACCATCGTTCATACGTTTTAATGTATTCCAATTCAAAGTTTCTAATGGCGAGTATTTCCCAGGGTCATGATAACACATTGGATAGTATTGAGCATGGGCGTCGTTACATTTCTTATATTGAGAATGAAATCTGATTTCAAGAAGACAAGCAATATTTTGCTCTGGAAAAATCAAATAATGAGTGAGAGTCATGTTTTGTTTAAATGGTTTCGAATTAAAAGCAATTAGTGCATGATCCACTTTATCTGTCTGTTTTGCTTTAAATTTTTCAGTACTTGTATCTGATCTTAATAGAGAAGATAATTCGTTCAACATAGAATCGGTGAATGTGTGTTCTCCATTATTTTCTTGGGGTAGAATCTTTGCAAAGTAATTAAGAGTAATTTCTTTTTTTTCGCATTTTTTTCCATAAGCCATATTGTAAACATGATAATTATGTCCGAAGAGATCAGCTTGATTTTTACATAATTTATTTGACTTTTTGAATGCATACCAATCACGTATAAACAAATATTCGTGTTGTGAACATCGTATAATAGTATTTGATGCTAACAATACGAATTTAAAGTTTGAAGACAAACAATTATGAAAACTCAAAATAAAAAGTATACATTGAAATATAAATGATGAATATTTACAAATCATAATAGAGAACTTAAAGTTGAGAAACTAAATATATAAACAAAAGTGCGCTAATAAACTATTATCAAAAGATCTCTTCGAAATAATTCGTTTTCAAGTCAAGAAATACTATTGTTTCATAATCTTTATTTCACAAATCTATTTATAACAACTCAAACAGAAAAAGAAAACACAAATGGAACTGAAAGATGATTGATTGGAAAAGAAAAAATAATTTGAACTGTTATTAATTGTTATTACGACGTTGTTTAAACAAAATAATCAATGATTCTATTTGTGTAACATGCATTGGTGAAATAAACGACGATTGAGTCAAGATCGATTCCATATCTTGAATCCATTGCGGAAAGATTTTCGCTAAACGTTGACAATGACGAAAAACAAATAGATAAAACCAATGTTCTGAAATAACGGATGTCGATGGAAAATTCTTTTGTATACATAATAAATATTCTTTTTCAGCAATTCGTCGACATGTTGAAAATGAATTATCGATTGAATTAATCATCTCACGAATAATTGTTTCTTCTTCATAGGCTGTCAACGGATGAAAACAAACCGATGATGTATGTTTTAAATATGATTGTGTATCATTATGATCGTCATTATCTGTCAAACAAATGATTTCATCCTACAATTGAAAACAAAAAAATCTCATTTCATCTCTGAATAATTACGAATTTTTCTTTACAAATTCATTTGCAATTGGATTTAATAATTGAAGAATTTCTTCAGTTTCGTTATTGTCTTGTTCAGTGATTAGATCTGTTTGACTGTCATTAATTGTTATTTCACTATGAATTGGTGATTCGAAAGGTTCATCCCAATACCACCATTCATTTTTCAAAACTGTTATTCGTTTTCTCAATGAAAATTTGGCTAATTTAATCGTTTGTTTAATAGCTGTATTGAGATTATTTTTATCGTCGGATGTTAATTTAGCATCTTGTTGCATTCGACCTTTCATCTTAACACGAACGACAAACAGTTAATCGTTTAGTTCTGTAGGAATTACTTGACGACGCCATTTATTACGTTGTTTTGGAAATTTATCTGTGCCAAGAAAAGGCAAAAGTCGTGTCGTTGGAATCCAATTTCGTTCAGCTGTTTGACCGAAGAAGAAAACATGAACCTGTGTCGATCTACCTGAAACACAACAGATCTTTTCCGTCAAAACAAGCAAAGCATCTAGTCGATGTCAACTTTTTTGTCGAATCCATTCTTGATTTTCTTCCGTAAATATCACAGCTGGCCAAAACGGAGCCGAACCTAGTTTCGCCCAGACTAACTGTCCGAAATGAAACGAACTGAACGAAGCTATCGAACAAAAATCAATCATATCGAATCTTTACACTCGAACTCGTTCTTACTATCACTTGGATCTTTGACTGAATCATCAGTCGTTGTCGTCATAATTTGTTTTCTCAAAATCTAAAATATAGATTTTCATATACATTTAGATTTCTTTTATTTTTCATTCAAATAAGACAGATAGTAAACACGAAAGAGAATAATCGAAAGAAGGAGGAGAAGAAGTATCGAGAAAGAGATCGTATTTACAAAATAAAAAAAGAAAGAGAAAACAAATAAATCATTGAGAATTATCAAAAAGTTGATCAAGTGAATTGATTATCTAAAAGCGAAAAATTTCGTTGTAAAGGTTATAATTTCATTTTTTCTCTTCGTACTTCTTGTTTCGTCATGGAATTCAGATCGACTTGTTCATCGAATTTTTCCAACGCTCTCATCCATAATGTCGAACTCATTTTCTTATTGATATTCAATTGATCAGATAGAACAAGAATACCTTCGTCATTGATAATCTTCAAGACAGACAAATAATTAAACGATTTATTAAAATAAATTTGAATTTCTCTCACTGAAAAATCATCGGTGACATAACTGAGAATGGTTCCCAATCGTCGATGAAGCATTGTATCATCGATTGTACGAACTTTTGCTAGAAGAAAACGAGAAGAATGTAATTTGAGTTTCTTGTGAGAATTTACCGATTTCGTGAAGCGGTTGTTCGGATAAACGTTGTCGTTTCGGTCGACGACATTGATTTTCAATTTGAGTTAAAATCTTCAAAAAAAACAAAAACACTTTTTTCTCCCCAAGAAAACCAAAATGTAAATCGATTTACTTCGTCATCAACAGTATCGAGCTCTTCATCATTCGTTTCGCTAATTTCCGGTAAACTCGTTTGAATACCCTCATCGATATTTCCCGTTGAAGTTTGAGTAACAATCGTTTGAATCTGCGGCATCGATTTCGATTTCACAAGAAACAGTTCCTGTTTGAGACGAGCATTCTCTTCGCGTAGTTCATCGATTTCATGTCGTAAATGTGGCGTTTTTATTCGAGGAACATTCGTGATTGTCGATGCCAGACCAGCATAACGAAGTGTATTGATCGTTTCATCGATCACCGTCGACGATGGACTTATCGTTGCTAACATAAATGTTTTGGCATCACCGCCGAGACTATTTTTAAGAAGATATGTTAAACTTGAATCTCGATAGGGAACGTGATTTTGTTGACGAGAAAGAGCGTCGATGACATTTCGAAGAGTTGATAACGATTGATTGATATGAACACTTTCCTTTACAAAAAAAAAAAAACAAATTAATTGAATCGAAAAAAGTCTATTTTCCTACTGCAAATCGATCGTTTTTGCCCTGTGTGCCATTGTATTGCTGCGATTTCTCACTGCCAGCTAAATCGACAAAATTCAATCGAACTGCTTGCGCATCGATTTCGTCTTGAGCTTGTTGTTTCGCTGTTTTCTTCGATGATGACGCCAACGCCGTCAGTTTACTCAGATTCGACGACGATTGACCAGCATTGAGTCCGAACGACAAACGTTTGTTGACCGTTTGCGGCACATCGATTCGACTGATTTTAACTGTAAAAATCGCGTGTGATCTCGACGATCGTTGATTGGCAGTCGTTGCTGCAACAGAACGCTGCTGATTGCCGAGATTTAGAACGTTCTGAAAGTCTTCTTTGCTTTTGATTTCGATGTATTTCAAATCGGGAACGTAGGGACCGAGTGATGGATGTTCGCGAATTTCTAATGTTCGTGTTGAATTCGAATTGGGCACGAGTTTATTGAGAATATGTGTACGAGCTTGTTTCGAAAATGATGAAGTTGTCGATGATTTTGGTTTGGCTGATAGTTCGTTGGATGTCGATGATGAGGAGTTGGGAGTTGCGAGAAGATCTGTGACTTTTTCGTTGTAGATTTCGAGAAAACTGAGTTCGAATTTGAGATGTTTGTTTGCGTTCATTGTGATTAGATCTGTGATGCTCAATGAAAGGATTCCATCTTCAGTCGGAGAACCGAATATCGAATGAGATTTGCCTGATGCCGTTTGACCGTAGGCTAAAACAGTTGTGTTGTATCCTAAAACAAAGCGCTTGAATCGATAATCGAGAGCAGAGATTCGATGAAATACCTTGTAATGAAGCGAGAACAGCTGGACGAACCATTCCATCGTAGACATTTCTCTAAAAATTTCGATTAAAAAGCAAAAAAGAAAAAACATTCAATATACATTTGTTGCCGAAAAATCGAAGCAATTGGTGAACTTGAATAATTGTGGTCGATTGTTTTGTGTACAAATGATATTATTTTCGTAGATTTGTACAGCTGATGAATTGTCAACAGCTAATTCTCTGAAAAATTGTCTCTTGTCTTGGTTTTTTTTCTCTCTCTCAAGAATTTAACAAACACTAACCGTTCGAGAAATGGTCGAAGTCGAATACCGGTTACGATTGGATCGCCTTTCGTCAGTTTTTTTCCCGGTGTTCGAGGCGAGGAGACAAGAGTTGTCGACGAAGACGCAAATTGATCATCTAGGACAAATTTCAAATAAAAAATTTAGCTCATAATTCGAAATCTTACGAGCCGAAGCTGAACTTCGCAGTTGATTTAAACGATGAGCCATATTAACAAGACAAAATTTCGATCTATTGAGTAGACGTTTTGCCGCCGTATAACGATCGATCACTTTCAAAGAAAGAATGAACAATCAAATCACATTTCGATTCGCTGAATAGATGGCGCATATATGTCAAATTGGGTCTTTGTTTCAAGTTTTGATGTTCGTTCATTCGCAGATATCGAAATGCTTTGACGTTGATAAAAGTACAGAGAGCAAATCGTCTTTCCTTTTTTTTTTGTTTCGTTCGAAAACTAAAATTAATCGTGTGTATCAAAAGGACGAAAGTTCGATTATTGTTGGCGTGACTTGTATTTCACGTCACGTAATTTGTTATCAAAATATTCAAACTTTTATCAATAAAAAAATTTCAGTATTTTACTTGATCTACTTGCCTATGATTGACATATTATCTAATGTTGTTAGAAACTGGTGACATCTGATGAATATTTTGCAGATTTTAATTGAACATTTTTTAAAAAAAAAGTACTCGAATATCGATTGAAATATTTTTATCAATACGAAAAAAAATCGAAAAAAAAATTTCCTCGTTTTTACTCACATCATAAACATCATGGCTGAAAATAAGACAGAACAAACACCTGACCGATATGAGAGAGTATGTAAAACGAACGAAACAAATTCATAAACATGTGATTTTTATCATTGTTAAAATAAAAACAATCGTACGCCCTCGATCTAATTTCGTACTTCTTCATTTCAGATTCTCAACACATTCGAATCATTCGCTCGCTAGTCGAGCGCGTGAGCATATTTCTCTCTCTTCAATTACTACTAAACGTTTGTTTTTCTCTAAACTAAACATGTACAAATGAAAGAAATCATTTTCATGAAGTATTTTTACACAAATTTACGTTCATATAATGGCAGTTTTACGTACATTTATCCAACGAACATCGAATACAAATAATCGAAATCAAAATACTCAAACAGACTCATCAAGCGATACATCATCCTCAACAACAACCACTGAACGTGTAATAAATCCAACGAATGATGGCTATAGTAGCACATCAACATTAGGCGTTCTCACCGTACACAGTGATGATTCCATACGTCCTCTACTTCATTCAAATTCAACAAATCGTCGACGAACATTTTTCTCACGGTTAATTCATCATCATCAGCAACGTTCAATACCCATGACTAGTCAACAAGAAGAACAAAACCAGGAAAATCTCTGTTTATTCGACAAAAAACTACCGAAAGAACTTATTCTTAGAATATTTTCTTATCTTGATTATAAATCTTTATGTCGTTGTGCACAAGTATCGAAAGTAATAACTCAAGAAACAAAAAAACCTAAATTGATCATGCACGATGTTTGTTTAGTATTGGAGTATGCTTGCATCTGATGGATCCAATTGGCAAAGTGTTAATCTGAAAAATTTTCAACGTGATATCGATGTAAGCAGTTGAAAAAAAAACAAGAATTCGATTTGTCTATTTTGTTTATTAACACAAAAATAACAGGGCACAGTTCTGGAAAATCTAAGTAAACAATGTGGAACGTTTTTGAAACGATTAAATCTCGAAAATTGCCGAAATATTACGGATCAAAATATGCGGTAAATCAAACTTCAATTTTTTTCATTTGAAAATAAAAAAAAACGATTTGAAATTCTAGTGTTCTTACAAATAATTGTCCAAATTTAGAACAAATTATACTTGAACAATGCACAAAACTAACGAATATGTACGAATAAAAATTCGAATTAATTCATGTCTTCATTGATTGATTTTCATTTTCAGTACTTTCTTTCATTTGAGTACGCACTGTCAGCAATTAAAATCTGTTAATCTCGCATCATGTCATCATATCGATGATCAAGCAATTAAAATGCTCAGTTCGAACTGTCCGAACTTAGAATCAATTGATATATCATGGTGTTTGAATATAACTGACAATGGTATTCGAAGTCTTGCAGAATCTTGTCCAAAATTATCTGTATTCAAAGCTAAAGGCTGCACGCATGTAAAATAGAAGAAGAAGAAGAAAAACAAAACAGATATTTATTTATTATTTAGATAACAAATAATGCTGCAAAAGATCTAGCAAAATATTGTCATGAAATAACAGTTCTTGATTTAAATCGTTGTTCCGTATGTTTAAAAATGAAACGAAGAAACAGTTTGATTAATTTCTTGTTGATTTAGTCTCTGACTGATGAAGGTCTTGTGATTCTTGCTGAACATTGTCCATTACTTGAAACATTAATCATTGCCAATTGTCGACATTTGACAGATAATACTTTGTTAGCATTGGGACAGTATTCACATAAATTAAAGTAGAAATTCGAATAAATAATAAATCATTTGCAACAAAAACAAATTTCTTTTGATAGAAAACTTGACGCTACACTTTGTTCACAATTTACAGATGCAGGATTTTTAGCATTGGCTCAAGTAATTATTTTCTAAGTTCGATTTATTAGTTTTTTCGACTTTGATCTATGTGTAGGGTTGCCGTCTTTTGGAAGGATTAGATCTCGAAGATTGTACAGCTGTAAGAGAAAATTGATTTTGAATTTCGAAATTTTGAAATATATTTTCAGGTTACCGATGATACTTTACGACATTTGACTGATAATTGTCCTCAAATAGAGATTCTAGTAAATAATTTGATTTTCGAAAACTGAAATAATCGATGAATTTCTGTGTAAATTTAGACACTTTCTCGATGTGAACAAATAACCGATGAAGGTATTCGTTATGTCTGTTCGAGTACATCAGCGCAAGAGAATCTTCACATACTTGAATTCGACAATTGTCCATCGGTTACCGATGTATCCATTGATCATTTATTAACATGTCAAAATCTTCGTCGATTAGACATATTCGATTGTCAACAGATATCGAAAAATGCCGTTCGAAAGATACAAGTAGGCCGATTGAAATGAATTTCTAATCGAAAATGTGTTTATATATTTTTCTTTTAGACTCACTTTCCAAATTTAAATATTCATGCCTACTTCGCTCCACGAACTCCCGTCGCACTGAATCAACGTACAAATACATGTTCAGTTTGCTGCTGTACATCCTGCACAACATGTGCTCCTTCATGTTGCACTATTGCTTGAAAATTTCTATCTTTCTAAACTATGTACATACTTAATTCGTTATTTCATAGAATTAACAAGTTCTTTTTCTTCTCGTTCTCTCGCGTTCTTTTGGCAGATTGACTCGGCAATTGTATTCTTTGTATATAATTATTTATATTTGAACTATTCTTTCAACAATCAGTTTTTCGTTTTGTCTTTATCATTTTATTATTTTACTTGGTATTTTGTTTTTGCTCTCTCTTTCTCTCTCTCTTTTTCTCCTGCTCTTCTTTCTTTCATTACTCTGTTTTCCTTTTCGCTTGTTCTGATAACAAAAACAAAAGAAACCGGAATAAAATTTTAAGAATTAATAAATTTCATACGAATGAACTCTTCAATCCAAATCAAATTCATAAGTTTACAGTCTAACAAAAACACGAACGTGTAGAGCCATCTGTTGAAGTCTATGAATACACGTTTTTACTAAACCAATCTTGAGTAGTTTACGATGTATATATGTGTGCAGCTATCATAATTGCCCAACTTTTAATTTCGTTTACAGTCCTAATCTGGAAATATTTTCCAATACTTTATTTTAACAATTGTGAACTTTTATATATTTATTGAGTGTTGAAAGATTAGTCATTGTTTCCCCACCAAATAACAGTTAAATTAAACTAAATTACATTGTTATTGCATAATAACATTCAAATATAAATCTATGATTTTGTCTTTCAGACGTCATTACTAATACTATCTTACGTTCATTCTCATGGACACAGACGAAGCATCCATTTGTCCACTTTGTCGTCATGAAAAAGTGAAAATCTTCGCTGTTGGCGATTGTGCACATCCAATCTGTTATATATGTTCGACAAAAATGCGTATTTTATGTGAACAAACATATTGTGCTATTTGTCGACAAGAACTTCCAAAAGTAAAAAAAGAAAGGACTCGCGTTGAATTTGTAAACTAATTAACTTTTTAGATTTACTTGGTTTCGAACGTAGCTGAAACTCAGCCACCATTTGATCAATCTCGTTTTAGTCCTATCGATGGTACAGGTGATTGTGGAATCTATTATCCATCGAAATCCGATTGGATTCGTCGGGAAACAGAAAAATTACTGAGAAATTTTTGTCCATTTTGCCGTCACGAATATGAAACATTCGATGTTTTACGTGATCATGTTCGACGTAGTCATCATTATTTCTATTGTGAACTCTGTTATGATCATTTGAATTTATTTCCGTTCGAAAGAAAATGCTATTCACGACAAGATCTTGTTCAACATACACGCTATGGTGATCGAGATGATAAATCATTTAAAGGCCATCCATTATGTCGATTTTGTGATGATCATTTTCTTGATGTTGATCAATTGTATAAACATATGAGAAAAGAACATTACTATTGTCATTTATGTGAAAATGATAATATTTACTATAGTGATTTTGATCTACTTCGTGATCATTATCGTTCAAATCATTATTTATGTGAAATTGGTCAATGTAAAGATGTGCAATTTACGAATGTTTTCTCATCGGAAATGGAATTTCGTGCACATCAAGCCGCACAACATAGTAAAACTCGAGCTGAGGCAAGACAATTAGGTACGATACCAGTTGAATTTCAATCAACAAGGAGACAACAACACGATCCAGCTCATCGAGGTGAGCTCATCTAATGCAAATAAATAACCTTTTGAAAATCGTCACTATTCATGGTTTAGGTACATTCAGAAGTGGTGAATTTAAGACACAAGGAAACAATAATACTATTGCAAGAAATGAACGGTAAACATTGTTTTCATTAACGAGAATCAATTGTTGAAATGATTGGATTTGATGTTCTAGTGAAGAAACTCGACAAGAACCAGCTGTTGCTGTAACAGTACCATCGATTGATGAATTTCCAACATTAAATGAAAGTTCTTCGACATCACAAAATGCTCCACAACGTGGTGCTTGGTCGAATGACGTTCGAGGAATACATTCAGCCGATGATTTTCCTGCTCTTACAGCAGCTGGAAATGCAACTGTCGGTCAAACACGAGGAATTTGGCGAGAACAATCAGCAGCAACTGCATCAACATCTGCTAATCAAAATACAACATCGAAAAAATCGGCACAATCAACGAACACAGTCACAAATGGCATGTCATCAATGAATATAACAGAAGATTTTCCAGCATTAGGCGGTGCAACCAATAGGAAAATACCGCCACCCGTGTCCATGTTTTCAACTTGGTCAACAGCTAAAAAAACAGCAAAACAAACGAGTAAAAATTTAAAAAAAAAAACTAACAAACTGATTTATCAACAAAAACTATTTCCTTCGTCTAGATAATTCTCGAGTTAATCAACCGCAAACACGTATGAATACAAATCGTTTAATGTACGACGATGAAGATGACGAATACATTCGACGACCAATGTCTTCTCTTATGACAAGTACAGCAGCAACAGCAAAATCCAATATAACTATGGTAACAAATACTGATACCACAAGCAAACAAACCAAACCTAAAAATCAATCTCTGCCCGATGCTCATGATTTTCCAGCTTTACCATCAAACTCAAACGCAGTACAAACAAATTGTAAGAATCTCTTTGATTTTTTGAAGATTGTTTTAATTGATTTGTTAAAATAGCTGCAGCATCCGGCGTATGGACAGCTGCACCGGGATCGAATTCACCCAATCCACAACAGAAAAAGAAATCTGCTGGAAAGAGTAAGAAGAAATTTTTGGAAGAAGTCAATACAATGCCACCTCCGCCATCATTGTCATCGACAAATGATTTTCCAACTATTGGTTTGAGTGAACTCGGTAAACGGTTGATTAAAGACGAAGATGAACCGATAACAAAAGAAAAACCAGCAGCAGCAGCAGCAGCAGCAGCAGCATCTACTTCTGTCAAACAAGAAAATAAAGCACCAAATCAATCGAATGAAAAAGTAAATCTTTCAAAAAATAATTCAAATGTCCTCGAAAATATTATTTTCTTTTACTTAGAAACAAAAATCACCAAAAACAAAACAATCACCAAAACAAGAAGTAGAACTACCTTCCCGTTATTAATCACTTTTCTTTACAATCATTTTCTCATTTTCAGACTGCCACCATCAACAAAGAGCTTCCAGAAAAATCAGTCACAAATCAAGTATCTTCATCAACAAAATCACCTATTCAGAATGAACCTACTTCACAAACAATCACATCTCCTGCTCCACCTGGCTTTTCAGCACCATCTTCTGTTCCACCGCCACCTGGCTTTGGAACAGCAACATCTGAATCAACTAAACCGTCGTATATCTATCATACATCCTATCCGAAACAAAAGGATGAATTTGGTGCAAAAATTTTCATTCTGTTCGATGGTGATCAGAATTTATTCGCTCAATATGGCCAATTTTGTGAAGCTTTCGTTCAAAAAACGATAGCATCAACAGATTTTATTAAATTTACAAGACAATTATTCAAAGATAAACTCGACGAATATTTACTCGAATTAATTGTAATCACACCGAATATTGAGCAACAAAATGAACTCTATACTATTTGGGAAAAAGATATTCATTGTTTATCGAATCCTACAACAACAAATAAATCGAATGCAAACAAAAATTGGACAACAAAAAACTCGGATGAAACTAAAGTTTATAAATGTCGAATTTGTCAACAGATTATGTTCGAAAATGATAGCGAAGAACATAATTCAAATCATGCAGAATTCAATTCACAATTTCCATCTTTACCAAATTCGGCCCTGCCAATTGGACGCGGAAGTGGAAGAAAGAAAAGATAAATTGAATTATTTTACATTATTCCATTTATTTTTTTAAAAAAAAAAACAGACAAAATATTTCGCAAAAACGTTTAGAAGTTGCCCGTTTTTTTTCTTGTTTGTTTATTGTTATGCCAGTTGTAGGCTAATTCTCAATATACTAAAAGAAAAAAAAAGAATAATTTCATTTTTAATAACGATTGAAATGTCAGAGTTTGAGGCCAATGATTAATACAAGTGATGATAGCCATAATGGATAGCAGTGAGAATATGCAAAATTATCACACATATTTTCAAAGAGAAATTATCGATAAAGAATAACGTCGAAAGCCCACATATCATTTACTTAAAATAGATCGATATTCATCTCATCATGCAAGTTATGATATACGTATTTTTAATGATGATAGCCGATGTTGTTGAGCTTTTATAATGAGAAAAAAAAATCGGCACGCTTTTTTAATTTACTCGTATGTTTACTCGATCAGAACTAGGAAATGTACGTAAATATCTCGTCAATGATAATAGTTGACAAAGTAAATCTATAATCCAGTAGAAAATATACGGGATTAATAATAGTCGATAAATCATTTAATCAAACAAAGAAAAAAAATCTCTGTGATTAGATCGCTGTTTTCTTCATTTTGAAATATTTCAATCGTTTGTTTACTATTATTACGAATCGTTTATTTTCCGAACGATGAATTCTATAATTGAAATTATGGGCACATTAAGTTGAAAACATGATAAATAGAATGAGATTTTGCGCGAGTACGCACAATTACACATATTTCGGCATGTAAGTCCTTGGATTATTTATTTCTTATTATTCAATGACGATAGAAACGGATGTCAGTGGTTGGCTCACGTTTCATCTAAAGAAGGACACATGCTAAAAAACAAGTTGTCGAAACACATTTCAGTTGCATGTAATTCGAAACTTGACTTTCCAGAATTAAGAAATATATTATTCTAAATAAGCAAAAGAAAAGAGAAAGCAAACAACTAATAAGTCTAATGCTCATCAGCATAGTTTTTGAAATCCCAATGAACTCTTCGTGTTGACAGTTGTAACTTGCATTCCATATTGATATATTATTTTCGGCGAAGATAAGGAAAAAAAAGCAGAAGACAAAACAAACCGTCTTCGATTCTAATTGATCATCATCTATATTTTCTGTTCTGCATATGCAATTGACTTCTCTATTTGTCATTCGTATGAAAACAAGCACATTCGATCCATCCTATACACATAGATGAAGGATATTGACGGATGCTCTGTGAAGCGTGCGTGAGAAGACAGTTAATTGAGTAGCTAGGGTTTTCCTTTGGGTATTCGATTATCGTCAATGTGCTAGCACAATTTCATTCCGCACGGTAGATTTCTATTCTAATCTTATATTCAGTTATGTAAAATACAACATGCGTGATGATGGTAATGATCAGGATGATAATGATAATGATCATCGTAATGATGATGCTTATTTTTTGTTTATCCTTTTCACTTCTCATTACGTTCAAACTGCAAACATTGAATAAGATCTTTATTAGTTTGATTTCCGTTTGACATCTAATATCAGATAATTTTACTGTTGTCTTTACGCTGTCTTTTTTTAGTCTTTTTGACATATTGAAAATATACGGTTCGTTAGATAAAAGAGAGGAAGAAGTATGTTAGTATTCATATTTTTAAAAAAAAACGTGCTAAATAAGAAAAAAAACCAACACAATAGTCCTCTTTTTTTTATAGCGGTTGATAGAAAAAACATTTATATGTAATTGAAAACGTAAGTGAAAGTCATAACAAACGAAGAATAACTTTGATATATGTATAAAAAGTAATTTATTTTTTCTATTATTTTCTCGTTTTTAATGGATTTTGAGAACAACACGTAAGTCACATTTTCTAATAAAAGATTAAGTCGTTTGTTTCTTCGATGTTGAGACAAAGCTCTCAAAGACTTAGAAGGCATACGAAGAAATTAAAACTTTTGTTCGTCAAATTGGTGAGTTTTTTGTTTCTTTTGTTTTGTTCTTAAACGAATGTCAATGAGACAAGAACAAGAAGAAGAAGGCGAAGACGACGAAGCGTGTTTATCGAATAACTACATTGAAACTAAATGAAGTAGTATTTGTCCGTGATCGTTCCAAAAAAATCTTTTCTGAACACAAACGGCAGTGTTTTCACATGATTAGACTAAACTGATTAGTTTGAGTGTATATGTGTATGTAAGGATATTTTTTTTTCTCTCTCTCTCACATTGTGTAGTGTAGAACAGATTCTAGAAAAGAAGAAAGCAAAAGAGCGAAGAAAGACAAGAAGAAGAAGAAGAAGAAAGAGAAGAATAATAAAGAAAAAAAAAGAGACAACAATATAGATCGGAAAAAGGAGGGAAACTACGATTCTTTCTTTTTTTTTCGATAGATATAAATTTTCTCGGAATGTCCCTTGCCGTTGTTGTTGTTGTTGTGATGAGAGAAACGATAGCGGCAATATGCAGTGCCAAATCAAATGATATCCTTCAATGACTTTCGTATCTTCCCGGAAAAACCTTTTTCGCAATATCATTTTCATTTTGACGTCGAGTTTTTTTTTCCCGCATGCACACGGTTTATCGTTGATCGAGTGGTGACATTAGACTTGTTTTTATAATCACGAAACTAATCTCACTTGACTTTCAATTAATAATCTCTTCGATGTCCTTCTTACATAGAAAAATATATTTCCATACACAGTCGGAACTCAACTTTTATCGGAGCATACGCTTTTAACCCTCTTGGTATAAAGCAATCAATCAGCTGAACTTCTTCTTTTTCTCTCTCTCTCTCTCTTTCATCTCTTTTCCCAATGTGTATATACTACATGTGCTATGTGAAACAGGAAAGAGCAAGTCTCAGTAGGTGGTAACTATTCTAAAGAAGTTTTCCGGTGTTGAGGTAAGTACAAACATTATTCGAGCAAATCAAGAACTAAATCATTTTTTTTTCTCGTGCCATTATAAAAATACACTGAAAAAGATTCTTTGATTTTGTTGTTATTTCGATAGGAATCAATCATCATAAATATTTCGACTTTCTTTTCTAGACATAAGGATAAATATTCATTAATATGCTAGTTGTCTTTATTATTTGTGCATCAAGAAGTTACATGAGCTTGAGGGTATACTTTAAAAAACTGTTTTCTCTCTTCTGTCTCTCTATACGTGTTACAAACGAGAAGTCGAGCAAAAGAACAACGTGATATTTCAATGGAAAATAAACAAATTCTCTATTCGGCTGAATTTCTTTTAGAAGTAAAATTCCGATAAGAAATTCTGAAGTAGAATGACTTTCAAGTTTTATCTCTCGTAGTAACGGACGGTAAATTAGTTTCCTTTCTTTTTTAAAGGGGTAAATATCGCGTGTTTAACTCTGAGCATATGTGTGAGTTAATAACTGAACTCAATTGAATAACAACTGCAATCGTAATACAGACGGAAATGATAAAGAAAAAAAAGCAAAAGAGAAGAAGAAAAAAATCTTAATATATTCTCCTCAGTTATATGTCATTAATGATGATGAAAAAGAAGAAAAAAAAAGCGTCATTATTCGAAACATCATTAGTCAATCACCATTGTGAGCAGCACTCGTAGTCTGACAGATTGAAACGTTTAATTTTATATACAAAATACTTGGAATTATTTGTTCACTTCTTGTCTTCTTCTTCATCATTGTCGTCGTCTGATTCGTTTACAATTTAATTCTACCGATTATTTCTCGGTATGTTTAAGTGTCTTCACACATAGTCTAGGCTTCTTTCTCATCATCAAATCTTGACATGAGAAGCTAAAAGGTGAGTCGAAAGAATGCGAGAATATAAAATCATGCATTTATTTGACATTGAAACGACGACGACGACGACGACAATCATTCGAAACTCCTCGAATTTCTGTTTAAAAAAAAGCAATCAAATCAAATCATTCATTTCTCGAGCTCAATGACGATGAATGTTTATTTTAGATTCAAATGATTATTGCACATGGTGTCTGATGACGAAATTAGTGATTATTCTGTTTAGTATCTCAATGCTTATCTTTATATTTTTACCCTTATCATCATCAGCAACATTGGATCGAAGGAAAATCATTCGATCGACTACAACATCGATGCAAAAACCTAACATAACTATTCTGATGATGTTTCCGGATATTGACATATTTATTCCGAATCTCAAATCGTTGTTAATTGTTTATGAATATATCATTCAACGTTATAATATCTCCGATTGGGTTAATGTCAATCTGCAAATTCAAGATTCACGATGTTCAATATCATTAGCTCCATATATGCTCGTTCGAACAATGCTCACAGCTATGCCTGATGTTGTTTTCGGTCCTTTTTGTGGTAAATATCATGATCTTGATCTAATTCCTTTATCTTCGAGCGCTATTTATTTGTCTAATTTGTAGATTTAGCCGTAGCACCTGTAGCTCGTCTTCTTCATTATCAAAATATTCCTCTTATAACAATGGGTGCCGTTTCAAATGAATTTACTCTTCAACGACAAGCTATGTATTCGACATTATTTCGATTTGGATATCGAACAGATGAACTAGGTGAGTTAATTTCCTATTAGAAATATTCATCAAAAGAAATCAAATTGATCATTTCCTCGATTGGTTTTTCTTCTTGTTCCGGTAGCAACATTTCTTTGATTTCAACTTCGAAATATAACAGAAAAAGAAGAAAAATAAATGACTTCGAACATTCATTATCAGTCAACAACAATAATAATCTCGTTTTTCTTTGTTAAAAACGGATAATAATCTATTCTATTCTCTTGTGTATGGAAAATAGAGAATAAGTATGTCGTCGTCGTCGTCAGGAATGAATATATAGACAGAAGTACATCGCATAGAATTGTCATTTGTTTGTATTCTCAGACAATACGAAAAATGATCGTATTTACTCTAAAAGTCGACGTTTTCTTTTTTCAATTCTCGAGTCTAGAAAAATATACTGAAGCAATGAAATTCTTTTGATGAAGAAGAAATAAAAAGAAACGACAAGAACTAATTGATTATTTATATTATAAAAGGTTTTCTTTTCTCTCCTACAATGTAATTTTGACATTCTCATTTTCCCGAAAAGAAAAAAAATTTTTTCGGGCACAATCAGAATATTTTTCTTCTTAATTATGCATTTTTTTTCTACTGAGTTTCTATATAAAGACTACCTTGAAAATCTGTCGGCATATTTTCATATTTTCCTAGTTAATCAAAACGACAGTTAGCATTATATATTCGATTGAGAAAGAACGAACGAAAGAAGAAATAATTCTTTTTCTATCGATGGAATTATATTTCGAAGATGAGTTAAATAACTAATGGCATTATACGAGTCTAATTGGATGGAAAATTAGTACAATAGAAAATATTAGTCGATGGACGACGTCAAGTCAATGTGATTAGAAATGGAATGTATTCGAACCATAACGAGAGACGATGATTAGAAAAGCACTAGACACTAAAATCATGCATTCATTGATTTGCTTTTCTTTTCAAGCAAATAACAATCAAAACACTCATGATCTCATGCTCGAAATCTTGAATAAAACAAAAGAAATTCTCTTGAAAGACTTTTGTTTAATGATAAACTACATTCTCTAATGCAATCAGTTTTTTTTTCTTATCTTCGATAAACGAATCCTTTGAGAATAAGACAAGAAAAAAAGAAAAATGTTCTTGTTCATTAATTTCTATTGAAACAGACATCTTCTAATCAGTTCTTTTGGTTTTTATCATATTGATTTTTTCAATATGAATCGTAACTAATCTATCTCGATATTAGATGATCTTTAAAAAGAATAAAAAAATACATAATCTAATTATTTCATTGATTTAACATGATGTAATGAAAGACAAATGTTCTTTTTTTTCTTTGACGTTTTCGTTTGTTCGATAGGCGCATTACTTGTCAAATTATTTCAATATTACAAATGGTCAGTTATTAAATTTCTCTATGAAGATAATCCAAAACCATTTCATGAATGTCAAGTTCTTCTACGACCTATTTCTCATACGTTTATAACGAATCAAATTCGTTCGGATAATCGAAAAATAACAAGTAACGATGTCAGAGATAATTATACATCGATTTTTACTGATTTTATTGGCAATAATGCATCAAGTAACACAAACACAAATAGAAAAAACGTTCTTTTTTTTAAACATGTTCGTTGAATTTAGTTTCATTATGGTGTGTTAATCCTCAAACATTTCGTTCAGCAATTTTAACAGCTCATCGACTTGGTTTTGTCAATGGCGAATATGTTTTTATCTATCTCGATACAGTTCTAACACAAGAAACGTATTTATTTTTCTCGATTTTAATGAAAATTCTAAAAAATTGAATTGTTTTCTATAGTACTGATGTTAAAAGTGTTGCCGTAAGAAAACCTTGGTACAATCCAAACGATACTCGCAATGAAACAAATGAAAATGCACGTCGTGCATTCGAAACTGTTCTCTACGTTCGACAACGTCTCTATGCTAGCGATCGATTTCGTCGTTTTACTGCAAACGTTCTCGAATTTGCTCAAGAAACCAATCGAACAAAACAATTAACACGTGGAACAGTATGTATTTGAAAAATCTATTCATAAAAAACAACAACAAGAAGCGATAACTAACAGTTAAAGTAATCTGATCTTATATAGAAATCATTCATTAGAGTGAGTAGATGATTGATTGCGATTTTCTTCTCTATATATTTCTTGAAAGCATGATTTGAATTTGATGCATGAATAATGATGCTATTTACTAATTTCGATTGACATCGAACATAATTTGTCTTGATCATTTCTCTCGAATATACGATCAATTTAGATTGGAACAGATGAAACAAATTTCTACGATGCTGTTGTTACATATTTTAAAGCATTGAAACAACGTTATGAAACTCTTGATCTCAATGAAACAACAATGCATACGAACACATCAAGATTTCCATTGTTAGATGCAACAATATTCAAATCAATGATTTGTAATCGATCAATTGAAGGTGCAAATAAAAATATAACAATGAATCATATTTGTGATCGAGTTGATATTGGTTATTCCGTCTATGATTTGGATCCTGATACGGGAGAATTAGAGGTAAATCTATTCCAAAAGAAATATTCGTCGAACTGTTCATGTAATCAGATTTTGTTTGATTAACTAAATCGAATATTAGTATTGAAATGCTTAATTAGTTTCCAATCGAATCATAATGATATATTCGTTGAGATCTAATTGAAATTTACAATTTGATTGATTAGAAAACTAAATTGATTTTTTCTATGAATCCTTTAGGCTGTTGTTGCTTATCCAGCGGAACCATTTTCAACGGAAAATAAACAATTACAATGGTTAAATGATACTCGTCATATTTATTTTATTGACAAAAATTCAACATTCATTCCTGATTCACCTCGTTGTGGTTTTAATAATATCAAATGTCCGAAAAAGAGTTCGTTGAAAATCTTCGAAATCGATTTTATGCAAACAAAATATTTCTCCTTTTAGCTCTCATTCCGATATGGGGCTGGATTATAATTAGTCTTTCATTAACAATTGTTCTTCTTCTTATTGTTGGTTTTATTTTATACCGGTATAATTCATTTTCTCGTTTTGGCTATTTTAATTAACTAAAATGTTTTTTTTTGTTCTAGTCGAGCCAAATTCGAAGCCGAATTAAAGGCAATGCAATGGCTTATTAAATGGGAAGAATTAACTACACGTACACTTTTACATAACGGTGTTGCAACACCATCATTTAATAAATTAACATCATCACAAAAGGTAAATATCCAATTGATAAATACTTTTTATTGATTTTGTCTATCAAAACCAAAACGAAATACATTTTTTCAGGATTTATCCGTACAGAAGTCAGTGAGTATGTGAGCGTTTTTAACCGATGGACATTTTTCTCGGAAAATGTTCTATGATAATTGATATGAAACACGTGCACGAATCTTTGCTTTTTACTGCTTCTATTTATGATTGAAAAACGATTAATCAATGAGAAAAACAAACAAATATTTCTGCTTATTTTCTTCTGCATGATTTCTGTGCTCGATTTCTTCTTACGAAACGAAATTGATTGACAATTTTGTTTGTTTTAATCTTTTTCTTTTCGACTTTTTTTTTTAGCGAAGTTCAGTTTCGAGTCATCGTTCGGCAGATAGTGATTCAGGTGGACAAGCCAAACAAACATTTACGAAAACAGCTATTTATAAAGTAAAATAAATCTCGTTTGTTGAATAACAATTAATCGAACTCAATTTTAGTCGTCGGTTGTTGCATTGAAACGATTTCATAAAGTTAAACTTGAAACAACACGTGCATTGCAATTAGAAGTTAAAGCAGTTGAGTCGAAAATCTTTCTTTTAACAACGACAAAACGTACAACTGTATTTTCATTTAGATGCAAGATCTAACACATGATCATATTGCTCGTTTTATTGGCATTTGCATCGATCCAAAACATCAATATATCGTTACAGAATATTGTCCAAAAGGAAGTTTACAAGTAATGAGGAGAAAAAAGAAAAGAACGAGATCTACTGAAATAAATTTGATTAGGATATTTTGGAAAATGAAGAAATTAGACTTGATACAATGTTTAAACATTCCATCATGCATGATATTGTCAAGGGCATGCAACATATCCATAACAGTCAAATTGGATCACATGGAAATTTAAAAAGTTCCAATTGTGTTGTTGATAGTCGATTTATTTGTAAAATAACTGATTTTGGTCTGCCAACATTACGATCAAATAATAATAAAAGTTCGCCAGCAGGTGTTCCTAAAGATTATGCTTATTATCGAAGTATGTTTTCAACATTGAAATTCGAAATAAATTCTTTTTTATTTTTTTTTCAAAACTCAGGTCGATTATGGACAGCACCTGAAATCTTAAGAGATTCAAATCCGGCAGCAGCAGGAACTGTCAAAGGTGATGTTTACAGTTTTGGAATAATTTTACAAGAAATCGAATTACGTAATGGACCATTCTATTTACGAGATGTTGAAATGGAGCCAGCTAGTAGGAGAACAGCAATGAATTGAATTAAATGATGATTTTCTTTTTGTTTTTAAATTAGCAATTGTCGATAGTGTTAAATCGGGCAGTCTACTTCGACCGTCGATTGAAGCCGGTGATTGTAGTAATGAAATAGGACAGTTAATGAAACGTTGTTGGCATGAAGATCCAAATGAAAGACCAGATTTTACTGATATTCGACAAGTTATGCGTCGAATTAATAAGTATTTGAATTTAATTATCTGCAAAAATTTGTGAAAGAAAAAAACGATTTGCTTTGATAGAGATGGAGAAAGTGGAAATATTCTTGATAATTTACTTAAACGTATGGAACAATATGCAAATAATCTTGAAGTAACGTTTTGAATTTATTTCAAATAGAACATTTCTTTTTTCTTTCTGAAATTAAGGGTCTCGTGGAAGAGCGTACGGGTGATTATCTAGCAGAAAAAAAGAAAGCTGAAGAATTACTCTATCAACTATTGCCTCCGTAAGCTAATTTCGAAACAAAACTAATTCTGTATCAAAGAAAATAATTTCATAGAACGGTTGCTGCTCAATTAATGATCGGTCAGCCTGTAACAGCTGAATCATTCGAATGTGTTACTATCTATTTTTCTGATATTGTTGGTTTTACAACCTTGTCATCCGAAAGTACACCATTACAAGTTGTCGATCTATTGAATGATCTCTATTCTGTATTCGATGGTGTCACAGAAAATTATGATGTTTACAAAGTTGAAACTATTGGCGATGCTTATGTAAGTTCGATTTTGACTTTTGTTTTGTTTTAATAAAAAAGAATTTTCTTAGATGGTCGTTTCTGGTTTACCAACGCGTAATGGAGATTTACATGCACGAGAAATAGCTCGTCTTGCTCTTGCTCTTTTAAATGCTGTACTCAATTTTCGCATTCGACATCGACCTGATAAACAATTACTACTACGTATTGGCATTCATTCTGGCCCATGCGTAACTGGTGTTGTCGGTCTCAAAATGCCTCGATTTTGTTTATTTGGCGATACTGTATGTTCATATCGTGATATTAACAAATTCTTCAATAGAAAATCTTTTTTTTTTTGTTTGGTATCAATAGGTTAATACAGCATCTCGAATGGAATCGAATGGTAAAGCATTACGTATTCATCTTTCATCGGATACGACTGCGATTCTACAGAAATTCGGTACATTTGAATTAAAACTACGTGGTGATATCGCAATGAAAGTTCGTTTCGATATTTGAATTGCAATTTGAAAGACAAAATTCGTTTGTTTAGGGTAAAGGAATTCAACGAACATATTGGTTATTAGGCGAACAAGGCGGTTTGAGTGCTCAGCATAGTTTGGTGAATTGGGACGACGATGTTGTTGATGAACATTAATCAGTATTTATATATATTTTTTCTTTGTTCTTTCTCTCTTTTTTTGTACAGTGAGTGTGTTTTTTTTTTGTGTACGAGTTATTAAAATACTGAACGATAACAGCAAATAACAGAAATAGTGCATGATTATAGTTTTCTTTTTTTTGTAATCTGACATTTATTTTTTGTTTTCATATAGAAATACATTTAAGCACGAGCATATGAAAATCAATACGGTGTCCAATAATAAAGATTGTGTGCAAGTACAGTATCTTTTACCGATTCGAAAACAATTCGAATATTTTTACTGTCTAAAATGACACAGAGAAGGATCGAGATACGATTGAAAACGAACTCTACATACCGACAGAACATGTAAAATGTGGATAAATATTCTTTTCTGCGTAACGTTCTCTCGGTGGAACTAAACTTAAATATTTATTTTTGATAAAATTTTTTGCAGCTTCAACATCATGTTCTGCGCCTAGAACAAAAAAAGATTTCGAATGAATGGATTAAATTATGATTCAAATTCGTCTGACCATCGAATTCAGGATATGTCGTTCGAAGTGGTTTAGCAGCTAGACGTTCAGCAAAAAGATCAGTTTTATTGAGAAATAAAATAACAGACGCATTTGTGAAATATTCTGAAGAAATTATAACACGAAATAATGCTAAACTTTCGTCCATTAGAATCTCGAAAAGAATATTCGATATTGATTATACAGAATTTGAATAGAAAAAAAAACAAAAGATACTTGTTCACTAGGATCATCAACTTTTTGATCGTATTCAATTAATGATGCAAGAAAAATCACAGATGTAACATTCTAAATTAGGATTCAGTTAGAATAATTAAATATAAACAAAGTTTTCATACATCGAAACAATGAATCCATTTTCGACGTTCTGTTTTTTGACCGCCAACATCAACAATTCTATAATAATTTATATAAATATCTTATTATTATGATGAGAAAGGATTTATTTGCTTATTTTTTTACCGAAGTTGAACATGAGAAAAATGAAAATCTTCTTGAACAATACCCGTTGTTGGAATACGTACTCGTAAGATATCATCATCAGTCGGAGTAAAATTATGTGCAGATATACGATCGATATCATCCAAAAAACTAAATTAAATCACATTATTCGATTTTTAAAAAAAGACAAAAACTTGTTTGTCGACGTACTATTTCGCTGAATCCGTCAATCGATATTCTCGTCGACGATGATAACAATCTTTTACTCCTTCATCCGACCAAATATGTTTAATAGCATCGACTATCTGCGGTGACAATGCTAAAACATTACATTCATCATCATCCACATCATCGTCATTCGATGGATATAAAACACGAGTATATTCCTAATTTATTTATTCAAAAAATGAAATCTTTTGATTTGTCGATAAAATTTGTATAAACATACTTCATTTTGATGATCATGAAAGTTAATTTGAAGAAGACGCATTGCTCGACAAATACATCGAATAACACTGACGATTTGTCGATAGATAAATGGAACAAGTCGACGTTTTTCATCGACTCGAAAACCTTGACCATGAATTAATTTCATTTGTTTAAGAAATGTTGATCTATTCAAATCATTCTAATCCTACTCATATTTTGATTAACTTACTTTCCAGCTTCTGCATTTCCTAAACAAAAAGAAAAAAAAGAACGCAAACTCTCCAAAAACAATAATAACAGTTCATTATCACCTAGTAAAAGTAATTTTCTTTCATGTAAATTTTGTCTTCGCCATTGTTTTAAATCTTTATTAATATGTTTCGTAATTATTTCGTCATCCGTTAAACAACAATCGCACACATAATCCTTACAACAAGGACTCAAAATACGATTAAACATCATCGTATACGAATAATAACAATCTACAAAATCTCTGCATAACATCAATTCAATCGCCCCCAAAGTTTTACTTCCGATTGATACACTTACCTGTATTTTTTATAATGACGAAGTTTTTTTTTCTTCTCCGTCTGATATTCTATATGACGAAGTGCAAAAGTCTAGCAGCGATTCTTGAAATAAAATGTGCATCGAAAAAAACAAATTATACATAAGAACGAGAAAAAAACAACATGCTAATTCGCCTTCATACAAAACAATCCTGTTTTATTTTCTTATTGTACGCAGAAAGCAAAAGAAATCCTCCATAAAAAATATATTATTACATGAAATATGAATACTCCCATCTGATCTACTTCTCGTATTATTGAAGAATGAATTTGATTTTTCTGTTGAACAGATCGATTCAAAAATAAGGATAAATACGATTCATAATATCACTGAAGATTTTATCTTTAACATCTTCGAAAATAATTTTTATATTTTTACTATCTAAAATATTTTCATGCGAAAGTGAATTTTAATCAATGAAAAAAAAACAAATTTACCTATAGAACAAGTAAAATGTGGGTAAATTGTTCTCTTCGTTCCTCGTATATTCGATGCTACAGTTAAATATTTCGATTTAATAAATTCTTTTGCAGCTTCAACATCATCGTCTCGACCTTGAAATTCAGGATAGATCAATCGAAGTGGTTTATCAGCTAGACGTTCGGTAAAGAGATCAGTTTTATTTAAAAATAGAATTATAGATGCATTCTGAAGATAATCAGAAGATAATATCACATCAAATAAAGCTAAACTTTCTTCCATTAAATTCTATAAAAACAAATCATTTTATTTGAAACACAATTTCTGTCAACACAACGTACCCGTTTCGATGGATCATTTGCATCGTATTGATCATATTCAATGAGCGATGCTAGAAAAATGACAGTTGTAACATTATCGAAACAATAGATCCATTTGAGTCGTTCCTTATTCTGTCCACCAACATCAACGATTCTACGTATTATTTTAAAAATTCATTTACAAAAAAGGTTTCATTGGAAAATTTCAGAAATAGCTCATACTGAATACTGTATCGTGAAAGTTGAAAATTTTCTTGAACGATACCCGTTGTCGAAATACGAACTCGTAAAATATCATCATTCGTTGGTAGATAATTCTTTTCACAGATTCGATCGATTGCATCTAAAAAACTAGGGGAAATCAAATTCAATTGAATGAAAATTATTCATTTGAACTGAAACACTAACTATTTCGCTGAATCAGTTAACGAATATTCTCGTCGTCGATTATAACACTGTTGAATTCCTTTATCAGTCCAAAGATTTTTAATCATGTCGACTACTTGCAATGATAATATAGATTTATTCTTGTCTTCATTTAGTGAATTCAATAGATTTGCATATTCCTTTCGTAAAATTAACAGATTATCAAACGATAAACAAATATTGATTCTACTTGATTTTGAGGATTTTCATATGAAATCTTGAGTTTAATCATAGCACGAGAAATTGATTGAATAATATGAAGAATTTGTTGATGAATAATCGGTATCAATCGAATTTTTTCATCGATTTTAAATCCATTATTATGCATGAGTTTCATTTGTTTAAGAAATGTTGACCTAAGAAAATTGAACTAGATCAATTCTAATTATAACTATGACACGTACTTGCCAGCTTCGGCAATGCCTAAAAGATAATCCTATAAGGTTCTGTTTTCCGTACTCGAACTGACATTAATTCTAATTACCTAGAAGTAAAACCTTGCCTTGATATATATTTTGTCTACGTATTCGTTCCATTTCTTCCGTAATCATCTTGTCGATAATATCCTCGTCCGTGAGACAACAATCACAAATATATTTCTTACAAAATCGAAATGGAAATCGTTGAAACATTTAGATTTTGAAACGGTTGTCTTATTTCGTTATTCGATCAGAATAAGAAACACTATATTGACGTCTGCGCTATGACGTACATTGAAAAATATCCGGATGAATGATCGTGTTTGTTTTGTATTATAACAAAGAAATAGCTTCATATTTCTACTTTAATCTTTCTAAGAACGAATAAATATGTGTCATGGTGTTATTTCCATTGTTTTCTCTTTTTTTTTCCTTTTAGCTTTGACGAAATTCGATCTATTCGACTAGTAGAAACCGCATGATTTCGTCTCAATACACACAACCTATTTATTTTCATATGACCCTGCCAGCAGTCGAGGGACTATAGCCGACATTAAATCATATTTTTGGCGGCTGCTCGTCAGTCTCAGTCGTCGGCGTCCCTCCGGAGCGCCCCACCTTTCCTTCACCACCTAATCTGTACTCATCGAATAGCCTTCCTCTGAATTTTCAGGGTGATGGTGGAGATGATTCGTACTCCCTGACCTCGATAACCTAGGGTTCAACCAAGTTTCAACTATCCATGGCTTATAACTGTCCTTATTTGAAAACCATGTTCTTTTGACCTTTGATCTGACACCCTCAATACCCTCACATGAATAAAACTTCTGTTATATGTGTTTAAAAAAACAAATGAATTAGAAATTGATGAATCAGAACGAAAGATTAAGTATTTATTCATTTTAATTAATAAATGTATCTTATCTTTATTTATATTTCTATTATGATGCATTCATTCTTTGTCATAGAATATAATTGTTAATAATAGTATGATTAATAACGTAAAAATTTTTGAACACGATGATTAGCAGTATCAACAACATACAAATTCAATTGATTATCAAGTTTAACAGACCAAGGTGTGTGTAGTAAACTGGCATTGGTACCACTGACACTTGTTGTTCCTACAATTGTTGAACCATTAAATTGATCAATATAGAATAATTGAATACGATGATTATTTCTATCAGCAACATACATATTACCCATTGGATCTAATATAGTTTCTATGGGACGGTTAAAATATGTTGACGTTAATCCTTGGAAACCGTTGATATTTCCAGCAGGTAATGTCCAATGAGTTGCATCTAACACATATCGAACAACGTTATGTGCCAGATAGTTTGCAATGATAAGACTGTTTGAAATTACATCAAATTGTAAACCCACAGGATTACATAACTGTGTATCGGATACTCCTGAGCCTGTACCACCAATTACTATCGTTCCATTATTAGTACCGATTACAAACGACATTATTCGATGATTAGCATAATCGGATACATAAAGTGTACCATTCATTTCATTCAAAGCAATACCATGAGGAATATTGAGCTGATAACTAGAATTTCCTGGAGAACCTATAAAAATACTCAGAATATTATCATATTCAATTATTAAAACTCACCTGTGATACCAGCGATTGTGCTTGTCGAAAGATCATTTTTATGCCAAAATTGTATTCGATGATTGTATAAGTCTGCTATATACATATTTTCATTTGAATCAAATATGATACGTGAAGGAGAATTTAATTGATTTTGAGATGAACCAACCGTTCCATTGCCAATTATGGTTGTTCCATTCAAACTACCAGATAAAAATTTTTGAATTCGATGATTGAAAGCATCAGCAATATAAAAACTATTCGCATGATCTAATATTATATCGCGTGGATTATTGAAACGATTGTTGGCATTTCCAGAACTACCATTCCCAGCTATAGTTATACCTGAAGTATTCCATCGAAGGACAGGCATATTAACTATAGATTAAATATGACATGACTTTTATAATCAAAATTAAAGACTAATATTATCTTACCTGATGGTGATACTATTTTTCTAGATTTAATAAAGAGAGCAAGTAAAAAAGCAGTAATACTCAGTATAATTATCGCATTAACAATCACACATCCAATGATAAATCGATGTGAACATCTAAGATAAAAATAATTTTATCGTTTAATTAAAGTATAATTATCATGTAAAATAACTTTATTTTTTTGTTTCTTTCTGGTATTTTATGGTAGTCATTTGTCGTACCATTTTTATCTAGTGACTCAGTTCTAGTCTAGATTTATTTTATAAAGAAATTTTATATTATTTATATCATTGAAGAAAAATTAAAAAAACATTACTTGATAATGTGATATTTTAGATGATCTTGGTAAATTAATTAATTTTCTACAATTAATTTTTTGCGAAACGATATTTTTTGTACATGTATGAGACTACATTCAAATGACATCAGATTATGTAAAAAAATAATGTGAATAAAGATAAATATAAATACTAGATTCTTATTTTTTGGTTGATGATGATTGGTTATGGATTGTGTTGATTTGGACGAGCCAACTGTTATATGAATAAGACTATTTGATCGTTTTCTCTTGATTGATTGATGAGAATGATGATGTGAAACTTTTGTTCTACTTATTCTTTTATGTTGGATTTTCATATAATACTATGATCAAGTTGTTCTGAATTGCTTTTTTACAAAAAAAAAGAAATTTTATTTTATTCATGCCTATATTAAATTTGAGATGAAGCCAACTTTTATAAATTTAAAAAGGATTTTTTGATGCTTGCTCATTGTTTTTTCATCAGTATCATTAGAATGGAAGAAAAAAAAATTAATTTTAGTATTTGTTTATTATAATTACAAAGATATTCTCTCGGCTGAAAGGAGGGTCATATGAAAAAAAAATGCGTTTGTTTGTTTGTACCAGGGTAAAAAACAAATAAACCTATTTTTATAAGGTTTGACCAAAGGAAACCGACTATGGAGAATCCGAATCTGCTGTCAGAATTAAAAAAATTTGAAATATGATTTCTATGTTTGAACACAGGTTTTTGCTATAACGTATCCATTAACCTGTAGTATTGAGCTATTATCTCTGTTATTGACAATGCCTCTGTGATGGAAATCGCCTGAGGTATATTGACTATATCCGCTTGCGCTTAGGAACTAATTGAGGACATAGGAGGAACGAGGTGTTGCTCATATGATGTATGATGAAACTCTATCATTCCTATACGTATAGTCATTGGTTTTTAATTGAAACTTTTGTATGCGCTCACACTAATATATTCAGTCGAGGGCCAAATGAATCGACTCTCGAAGAATGTTACTTGTTTCTTAATATTAAAAAACACAGCAGATAGTCTTTTAGGAAATATTCTATTTTTAAATAACACTCCTTGAGTGACATACGTATATACGTGATTAGTTTTAGTTCAAATAGAAATAGAAATACAACGAAAATCTTTGAAGATCACTTAAAAGTAATTTTAATGTCGAGTACACTTTTACGTTATAAATAGATTTTATTAATAATTGTCAACGCATGTTTTCCGTCATTTACTTTCAGTGTCGAAAACTAAAATCCTGTAAGTTTTCATAATAATTTCTGGAACATGTCTACTTTTATTATTACAAGATATAAGAATTGATTAAATTAAATATTTGACAGGTATCCACGTTAATGTCGACTATATTTTATTTTGACATAGATTGTGCTAATTTATTCAAAAACCTCGATGAATCTCATAAATAACAGAGTCACATTAGTTCTTTTTTTCTTAGTTTATGTGTTTGCCAATTGTGCGTAACGATTATGTAGATTTATGTTACATATATGTGCATCATAAAATGGGCTCATTTCAATACTATTCGAGGAAATGTCAAACAGATGGTTGTACTTGTTTACCATATGCTTAATCAATTAATATTGATGCTATATTTTGCACTATTTTGCACTATTTAATGTACTAACAGAATTCTAATTTATAAAAATCCTGTGAAAACAACATTTACGTTATAGTCAGGCCAGACCTTATTCAATGCTAATTAGCAGTTAATATTTATGAAAATTTTGATTGTCTCAGCATAATAATCTATACGTCTTAACCTCCTCTCCCCAGTTTAAAAGATCATTATAAGCAAATGACTTGAAAGACCCCCTATATGAAAACGTTTTAAAAATCTAATAAAGCCGGTAGATTTTCTGTTTCGGCGAAAATTTTATTTCTTTTCTTCTGTTTGCACCTAATTCGAACCTTCCTGACCGACTTTTCTTTCACCTTATTTCCGTCAGGTGTTTTTTTTAGCACAAATTAGGAAGGAAACGTGTTGTCTGTCTTCGAACAGAACGAAGAGGAGACAAATAAAATAATAGACACTTTTTGCTCTGTATCAGACGAATCTGACAACAACAATTTAATAGAGTGTACAAATAATTTAGATTTTTGTTGTTACGAATGAACGACAGTATACGAGACTTCCTAAAATATAAGACAAGTGGCCTTTTTCATTTTAATAATGAAATTTGAACCTGCTTTCGTTACCATAAAATAAAGAATCATCTTCGATTGCATAGAAATAATCCGTACTACATAACCGTTGTAATACTGAGATGCCATATGATTTTTTGTACTGACGATTTGAATACGAGGTTAGAGAGTACGAAATTGAGAGATGTGTTCATATCATCTTCGATTATGCTTATGAATATCATTTAAACTACGTCTGACGAAATAGAATTCATTACAATTCATCCGAACAAAGCTGATTATAGTCGTCAATATTCGACCTAATTTTTCAACTATAGTTTATTTGAGATAAGTCTTTATTATTTCTTATTGATTACGTGCTACTAGATTGTAGTCTTTAATTTATGTTGACATTCAATGATGCTCTTTTAAAAATGCAAAAGGTCGAACAACAAAATGCTCAACGAAGAGATTTAAATGAGGGAATCTGCTTTTTTTCCTTCAATCCGATCCTAATATTTACCGTAGTAGAAAACTTTATCTCATATTTCCTCTTCGAACTACATGTAGACGAACGTTCTTTAGTTTTGCTTCTCTTGGATAAAAACCTTCTCGACGAAGTGAATCATTCTATTTCCCTAATGAACAATATAACAATATCTCATGTCTATTCACATTGTATGTAGTTCAAAGTTCTTCTTTGATCTACTCCATTTAACTGAAAATAGTCTCTTAACACACTATTTCGACACGTTTCTTTTTCTTCTTTTTATCGAAACATCGAATGAACAACAAACTGACACTAGAGAATTTTGTTTAATATCTACGTTCAAAATCTCGATGTTTCATCGATGTATGATAGGATTAGAGGCAAATAAAAAGACCAATATATAGTTATATTTATATTTGTTTAGAACGCATTTTTCTCTCTCATTAGGCATAAAGATAAGGAAAAAAAGACTGGTTTACGTGCGTCAGCACAGTTATTTTATTGGCATTCTAGTAACACAGGATTGCTTGTCATGTAATTATCTAGTTCGTTTGCGTATTAGAGTTACTAGTATTTATTTGTCCGAAATTCCTTGTAAACTAATCTATTATCACAATGTTATTGCAAAAAGATTCCATATTATATCGAACAGATTAATGTTTCTGTAGCTATTTCGGTTTTTTCTCTGATTGATCCCGTTTATTTTCTTCTCCGTTCTGTTCCTTCTTTGTGAAATTAACTAAATCAAAAACGAGTGCATTCACATTTTTACACAAATGTCAGCGAATGCAGTCATTATAATCCAGTCTTCTTTCTGAATGTCTGATGAAAAAATCTTTGTGTAAAAAGACAAAAACAAACAAGTAAAATAGTATCATATTTCCAGACCGTTGCGAGAATTATACGATTGAATTATTTATCCAGGATAATAAAAGCGAACGTCATTGACACGATATTTTTCTCGAAGGAAAAAACAATTAAGTGAAAATATTCTTTTTTTTTATCTCATCGGTTGATTATCTAAAAGTTTTGATGAGATAGCTTTGCCCCGACAAAATTCATTATAGTACTTTTCCTTTTCGTTCTTTTTTTTTCTTCAGAATCTTTTTTTTTCTACTCTCATGCACTAATTATGAGATGACATGTAGAAAGACTCTCGCTTCATATTTTTTTTCTCTCCACCCCCTGTCGCTGCTCACATCCTCGGCCTCACTCTCAAATAATGGATTTTACATTTGACATAATTGAATATTTCTTTTCGTAGAAAACATTATGTATCTCGAGTCCAATCAAACGAGGACAATCATGAACAACAACAATGATGATGATGATGATAATAAAGCCTTTTTCGAAACAATTCAATTAGTTATCGGCCTTTATCTAATACCTATTGTTTGTATACCTGGTTTAGTCGGTAATATTCTATGTATAATTGTATTCATTAATAATAGTATGCAACGTCTTTTAACAACACATTTTCTTTTATTTTTGGCTTTATCTGATACAATTAAATTATCAAATGACTTGTTATATTCTATTGTGCTTATTATTCAAGCATTTGATCAACAATTGGGAAAAAATCTATTTCGTATTCTTTATCGCTATTGCCATTATACAAATACTGTGTCAACATTGTGTGCTGCATGGTTAACGTTAGTTGTTGCTATTGAACGGTAAAAGAATTCTAGGAAAATTAAGAATTTCAAAATAAATATTATTCACTTTTTTTGTTTTCAAGATACATTCTTTGTAGTGCCAAAAGTGAAAAACGTCTTACTGTCCAAAGAAATTCCCGTAAGATCTGTTATTCAATTATTATTTGTAGTCTTATTATTGCATTACCCGTTTCATTTCGTTATGAAATTACTCCGCGAACATCAGTCAATCAAACATCAATTGAATCTGATTCTCCCATTAATGTATCTAAATTTGGTAGTTCACGATATTTTCGTATTTATTCGATAACAATTGATTTTGTTCGAGCAGTTATACCGTCCTTATTACTTGTTTATTTAAATGCACGTATCGTCTATTTACTTTGTCGAATGAAAACATCAGCTGGCACAGCATTTTATCGTTTAACGGTTAGCCTTATAATCATCATTGGCTGTTTCGTATGCTGTTATTTTCCCGATGCACTTCTTTCATTAATACTAAATGTTGGTTATATCGATGAATCATATCAAAAACGAGCTATTCGAGAAATAACTGATTTTTTTCTTACGTTGAATTCTGCGACGAATTTTCTAGTTTATTTTTCGATTTCGTATACATTTCGTCGATCTGTTCTACGTTTGATAGAACGTAAACAAAAGTCATTCTATCCAACAACATATGTCGATCTCATACAACGACAAAGATTGCAACCAGAACCCGTGAATCTATAAAATGTTAAAAGTTGAAATTTCAAAGCGAAATGATGTTTATTGTACTTTGGTTTTGTCCATACATGTACAGCAGACAGTTGAATGTTGTTGTTGTTGTTGGTTTTGCTTGTTTTCATATTTTAAATATTTTTTATTAATGTCGTTTGTGAGAGGAAATGACAATTGATTTCTTTTTTTTATAAATTACTAACTAATCAAATTCGACATATTATTTATTCATGTACGAGACTTTGTTATTTAGATTAATTTTTCATTTATAAATGAACTGTATCAACTGTGATTCGGGACAGAGTGATATTGTGGTACACAATATCTTTTTTAATTATCAAAGATGATTTCCGTAAATGTAACTCTCCAGGTGGTTGTATCATTCTGTCTACTCAAAAATGAAAAGCAATTTTTGTTTTGGAGCTCTGTTATTAAAGTGTTTTTAACTCATTTACATTTTTTTTTCTTTCTATTTACTTACATTGATACATTAGCTGTGAAATATTAAGAAACACACATGACATGTACTAAACGCCTTACATGATTAAATAAAAAGTATTATTTATTCTTAAGATAAAACTAATTCTAGTGAATTATTAATCTTAATCATAGCTATTTGTTTTACATTGTGATATTCTTAGGAAAAAGTCGTTTCATTCTTGGTTATGAAGAAGATTTCTGTATCTTTATAAAACAAAGAAAAAAAAGTTAGTCAAAATTTATCATCGACATTGAATGATTACATTTTTTTATTGGATCGATTCTCAAGAGGAATCTGGCATCATCGACTATTTCGTTCTGCATCTTTTCTTTCAGAACTTGAGAAAGACAGAAATAATCTAATTTATTTATGAACAAATCGAATGCACCAAAAAATCGAAGAATCATTGGGTGCTCATTTTTTACTTCAACAACGTAAATAAATGCTGTTTGAGAGAAAAGGAAGAGAATACATTAGCAAAATATTTTCTATTCGCTAGAAATTATAAGTTCTACGAGGGTTAAATTATTCACCTATCTTGAAATATATATATTTTAATGATAGACTTACCGAAAGTGTTAGCATGCCCATTAAAAAAAATTATAGACAATTTCGAAAGTATCATTTCATTTCAAAAAAGTTTGTTTCCTTGTAGTTTTCTTTTTGTTATTATATATAAGCACAAATATATATATATATATATATATACGTATATATTATTCTCTAAAGATAACCACGAAAAAAAATCGTTCTCTTTCTGTTAAAAGTAAAATTGTGTCACGAAAAGAAAGAAGAAAAAAACGCATATTGAGCATATGAAGAGGAAAACAAGCAAAGCAAGACCATTGAATAGACAAAAAAGACAAAAAAAAAGAAAAGAAATGAAATGAAATAAACGTTGTTTTTATTAACACGCCGAACAATAGTAAGCATTCTGTGCCATTGAATATAACTTGTCAATTGGATTTTGACTATGACTTAATGGTTCTCCTGCTAGATCACCATCGGAATTGTCGTGTAAAGGATAACAATTTTCATTGATTAAATGTAGATGTCGACTGTCAACTGAAAATCAATCGAAAGATATGAATTTCGACGTTGTAAACAAATCGAAATGAATTTACTTGATTCATGTTTGTTATTTTCATCATTCGATGATGCAAAACCAGTTGAAATACTGTGTGGAATCGAGTCTTCCGATGAGCATCGACTATCTTCTATTCATAATTTCAAAAAAAATATTTATTTCGATTGTGAAGATCTCGTTTGTTTTTTTTTGTCATAATTTACCCATATTTTCTCCTTCATCATCGTACATATAATGACTTGATAGAGTATCATTGGCTAATTTTTTCTTCGATTTTTTTTCATTCATATCATTGGCATTGTTTTGTTGTTGACGACGTTGTAATTTTTTCATCTAATTTGAACAGAAAAATAAATAAAAATATGAGAATGAAATGAATTGAATTACTTTTGCTCGTTCATTTTGAAACCAGACTTGAACAACTCGAACTGTCAAACCTGTTTCTTGTGCGAGACTCTCTCGAACCTGTCAAAAACAACGAATTCAATTTCGATTATTCAAATGTTTAACCTCACCTTTCGGCACGGTTTCGAACTGACATCAAAAGCTTGTTTAAATTTTCTTCGTTGTACCGACGTTAAAATGGTTCGCGGTCGTTTTGGTCCGCGACCATTTCGTAAATGATTATGTCCAGATGAATGCATGCCACTATTCATTGTCGCAGCATCGGATGAACAACAATCATCTTCGTAACTATCTTCTTCATCACCTGATAAACAAAAATCCAATCCAATCAATAAAATGAATATCAAATAACTAACTTCGATTCAATCGCATCGACGGTTGTTGATGATGTGATGAAATCATAAGATGTTGTTGTTGCTGTTGTTGTTGTTGATCTTGAAAGTCGGCATGGCAAAGAAGTAGACCATCGCGGTACATATACGGTTCACCTTTATGCAAATGTTCTTGACAAATGGAACATCTAAAGCAGTGTAAATGAAACAGTTGACCCAATGTTTTCATAATCGTTTCATCCGGTTGAAGAATCATTTTACATCCCGAACAGCGTCTGCCAAACATTCTAATTAAAAATTTAGAAAAAAAAAACAAATGATTTAGTTTTAGTTTTCTCTTTTATATTCATTATGATCACGTATAAAAAGAATCGAGTAGGAGAAGAAGAAGAAGAAGAAGAAATAAAAATCAATCAACACTTGACTCAAATAAGTGTGTTACACCTATAGAAGAGATAAACACCTGTGCTCTACTCTCAACTGTCAATCTTTTTTTTTTCTTTTGTGAAACTAGAAGTTTTTTTCCCTGCCTATTGTAGACATACAATGACAATGGAAACTGATCATAATCAATGTCTATTCTTTCTCATTCTCCTTCTTTTTTGTTTGTTACATTGCCTGCCATATGAACACTTGAGAAGAAAAACGAGCAAGAATATGAACGATCGATTGTCGCACACATAAGTATCTCCTCTTAGTTTCTCTGCCATGAATTGAACTGGAAAAAGAGATGAAATACGTAGTAAACGTCTGTCTGTGCATGTAAATAAGCAACATACAACAATTGACAATGACGAACACTTGAACAACGGGAAAAAACTGAAAGAGAGAGAGAGAGAGTCAAAAGGTGTACACGCACGTGCTCGTATCGATTCTCATAAACAGTAAAACAGAAGTACTCTTACGCTCGATGTATCTTCGTCGGATACCCTGAAAACACATATTGCAGGATGCGCGTCAACTTCCGTTGGCAATGACTTCCGTTTTTGATCGATCTCATAGACAAAGTTCTCTCTCTTTCTCATTTTTTTAATATTCATGACTCGTTCACTTTTTTTGTCCTCTTTATATCGCCTCAAAGAGATACATCTGCATCCGTTTGAAAAACGAAATGTTCAAGAAGAAAAATGCTAATTAAAAAAAAAGCTGATCTTTAAATTGTTTTCATTGCGCAGTCAACGAAGAGGAAAAACAAGAAAAAAAAGAAAATTCGGCATGTATATCCCGGAAGCGATCGATCTACATCGAGAAAATTCATCGATTAACTTCATATACTTACTCAAAATAATCTCTTTTACAATAAATCTTTCCATCTCTATGATAACATGTGGTTACCAATGGTTCTTGACATTCTATGCAAACAAGACAACGTTCATGCCAACATAAATCCATCGCGCATAGTAAAAATTGTTCATGGATTGGCAATGAACAACCGGCACATAGTGTCGGTCCAACTATATTCAATGGTGTCAATGGTGATTCATGCATTCTAAAATATTCAAAAATTATTAAATAAATTCGATCGAAAGAAGAAGAAGACGACGAAAAAAAGAACGAAGTTTGATGAAACCATGAAAAGTTACCTATTGTAAGGACAAGGGGTAATTGGTTGATCGAGAAAATTGGCTAGTTGCTGCTGTTGATGATGAGCTGACTCCATACTATTTTTTTCTGACGTTTAGTCGTCAATGTCTTTTGCTTCTCTTGTGCTTAGTTCGTCTCTTTTCTTAACAAGGATAAGTGATGATAAGAATACTTGTATACTCCAAAAAAGAAATGGCTACAGATGGTATCATCCTCGGTATTTATTGTCGATATTCAGCTGTTGCCTCGTCTTACGGACATGCATATAGAGACAAAATACATTGACAAAAAGAAAAGTCTCACCTTTGCAGTCAATTGATATACTACTATTGATTGGTATGGTAAGGTAGTTGCGTCAACAACTTCTCTGATGAGAATACGTATGTGTGTGCGTGTGTTCCTTGAGAGAGACAGAAAGAGAGAGAGAGAGAAAAAAAGGGAGAGAAAAGATGGCAAATATTTGCTCAATTCAGTAGCAATACTTACTTTTCATTGGTTAGATGAAGTCTAAGAAAAGAACGAGAAAAGGAGCATTAATTCTGCTCACATCATTCATTGGCTGAATGATGAAGAGAAAAAAAAAGGAAAAAGAAATATACTGTTACTGATGTCATACTACTCCTTTACGGTCGCTTATCGTTCTTCTGTCGTTTTTTTCTTTGCCTCTGTCTTTATTCTTTCGCGTCTGTGAATTTAGTAAACCAACGGCATAAAAGAAAATAAAAAGAATATTCTGCCAACAGAAAGTGTGTTCTTTTTTTTCAAAAAGAAAAAAACGTTCTAAAGTCAGTTAATGAAACATAATTTCCGTTTTTATCCTATCCTCTAGAAAGATAAATATATTACTTTACACAGCTCTATGACCTCGAAAATTGATTAAAATTTCTACTCACTATTTTTGTGTCATTTCGTTTTCTACAAATCTTGAATGAATCGAGTAGCAGTAGTAGTAAAGTAGTACGGTTAAATCGATTTTATTAATGCATGAGCAACTTTCGAGATGAGAATCATTCGACTAAAATATACGCATGTCTCATCTTACGGTCATTAACATACACATTTAGTATATCGTTTGACATGTCGAACAATTTCTCAATGAACAATCAATAATGTGTAATTTTTAACTCGATTATTATTAATAAAGATGAGCTTTCTTCTTCTTGAGAACTGTTTATCGTATTGAATTGACATTGCGATAAAGATTGAACAAAATAATTCTCATCTGATAGACATCAAATATTCAATATAGAATTGAACCGAATTGTGTGAGTAGATAGTCGAAGAAGAGATGATCTTTGTATGATAAGAATGAAAATGGAAGCAAACAAATATTCTCCTCGCCTTTTTTTTTCTCACTTGACTTTGCCTTTTGCTGTTAATTCTTAATCTATCAATCTGGTTCGATAAACATTATACACAGTATAACATCAATACAACATATGTACACAGATTGATGCCAGAATTTTTATTTACAAATTATAATCTGTGCGAAAAAAAGAAGAATTTCTGAATTTTTTTATTTCAAACCAACGGGAAATCAACACTCGATTGATTGATTGATCGATCGATTCTTTGGAGTCTATATCACACCTTTGTGCTAGTATTGTCGGTGTTAATCAATCGATCATTACCATTGACTCAATGTTTGCTTTTGCTAACAAATCTAGGTGAAAATGTCAACTCCAGTAGAACTTCTTTATAACAAAAACACACACACACACAGACAGACACAAAGAAATGAGAGTGGCAGCAACAGAACATAAGATCAAACACATCAATGCGACATCCGCCGAACGTGATTGTCCATGTTGTTGACGAATAATGAATGGCATTACATGGCATAGGTAAAGAAAAAGAAGAAGAAGTGAAGTTGAACAATCTTCTGCAAGACACGCACACTTCCTGACTCCACCTCTTCAATTCTCACCGACCGGAGGTGCATCCACTTCAAACGATTGTTTTATTCTTTTCAATCAATAAACATCTGCTTTTGTCTTTTCATTTCGATTCGATTTTGTTTATTTTGTTTGTTAAAGAAATGCTATGATACCATAGATCATTGGCGCATTAGAAATTTAAAATTCAAAAGAAAAGAAAGAAAGCCGATTACGAATTTAAGTTTTTTTTCTTCTTATTCTTCAGTTCAAAAACATTTTTAATTAATATGAATATTTAAATAAACACAATAATTACAGGTTTTTTGTTAATTAATGATTCGACATTTAGTTGTTGAATCGAAAACAAGTAGAAACAAATATTATTCAATAGAAAAGTATGTTGATTTCTTGTTTGTTCCGATCGATTTTCTTCTTTTTTTGCGAATAGTCTTACTCATCGATCACGAAATTCACGAGATGATCGGTAAGAAAAAAGAGTTTCGTTTTAAAGATTTTAGTTATTTTTCTATGTACATAGAATAACTAACAACGAAAATGAATTCAATGATGAACATGATCGACAACGACATTCGAAAGTATTAACATCCGAAAAACGTCAACATCGTCGAAGATTTTCGAATATGGGCACGATTTTCTCGGATTCAAGTTCAGCATTACGAAATTCAACGTCAACAACACCGTCTTCGAATAAACGATCGAATCTTTTGAGTAATTTAAGTTCGTCACGTGATCATAAAGATGGTCACATATCATTATCAACAACAACTCTTTTGAATGAATCTCGATCACCACCACCACGTATTAAAATTCTTGATTTACATGTCGAAATCGAAAATAAACCAACATTAATCGATGAAACATCATCATCGGTTTTGAAATATAAAACACCTCAATTCAAATCACATGTTACCTTTCAAATGGGCGCCATGGATCAAAGACAAAGTTGGAAAATAGGCTGGATACAAGCTTGTACACACATGGAATTTTTTAGTAAATGAAAATCATTCGAAATTATTCTCGAAAAGAGAATATTTGATTTTTAGATACTTATGGTGATTTTGGTTATACATCATGGGAATTTCCTGAAATGGTAACGCGTGAAAAGCCATTAATCAATGATAGTGATGGCCGAAATTATCCTTGGTATGGTAGTTCACATCAAGTTGTGACTATTAATGGACCTATTACACATACATCGAAATATACAGTAACAATGAGAGATTTCTTTCATCCTTGGTATGCGGAAAATAAACTCCATTGAGATTCGTTTGAGTTGTTGTCAACTATTATTATTTTTTCTCTCTCTCTCTTTTTATGATTCCTTGGGATATACCGACGAGTGACGAGGAAATTCCACGGTTAACACATATTTATCGAAATCAACATTTTCTTGTTTGGCTTGCAGCAATGGATCTTGAATCCAAAGTAACAGACAAAAGAAAAAACAAAATTATTATGAATCATTTGCATGTCAAATCGAAGGATATTTATATTCTTCGTACTGTTCAATGGAAAAAGATAATCGAAATTGCTGTTGATCCGAAACGACAACGAGGCCGTCGATCAACACTCATTTCTGATCCGTCACCTGAACAGCCAACAATCTACGAAGGAAATCTACCGATTCCAACTTGTGCTCTCTATCCTCCAACTGGTTATTTACAACAAATTCAAACCAAAATTCAACTTATTTTCATTTCATTTAGCAAATTCAGCTCAAGTACTAGTCTGGCGACCGACATCTGGTCAACCGACACTTGTTGTTCCACCGAAATCGATTGAAATCAATACAACTAATTGTAAGTTATCCGATACCAAATCTGTACTTATTATTTTTCACGAACATTCATACGTTAACTAGATGCACATCTTCCACTGGCTCGATATTGAGTAAATTTTCAAAATCATTGTAGTAGTTTCGAATTGAAAACGAATAAATAAAAATAAACGAACACCGATTAAATTATTCGAAGACGTAAATCCATCGATTAGAATCTCTCAACTTGATTGCTCAAGAGTAACTATTCAAATTCGTCTGCTTCATCATGAATACCTCCTAGTCTTTAATCTTGAGTTAGAAAATGTTAATTTATCGTCATACGGACAACTACTTGGACTAGTATTTGATTTCTGAGTAGTAATAAGATTGTTATATGAGATAGTAATCAATACTCGTTCGTGTTATATAACTTTTTTCTTTGCAATAACAGATCGAGAAAGTTTTTCTTTCCCCTTCTTCTTCTTTTTTTTTCTTCTTACAATTATTATTTAATATACTATTAAACATGAGTGATTGCCTAACTCGAAATAGATATGTATCTTTGATCTTCGTTGATGATTGAACGACTTGTGTCGAACTTATTCGAGTTTGATATTCAAACATTTGCATTGATTGAAAGAAGATTTCAACGAGAGAGAGGCAGAGAAAAAAAAACTTCGGTTGAGGTGTATTTTGAAATGAAAATATCAATTGTTAAAAACAATAACAATTGTCAAAAAATTTGAACAATGCGAAGCCATTTTCACCATATATGACAAAAAACATTTGTGAGACTTCAATGTATATTTTTGAATCGTAAACGTCCGTTTTTTTTTCTTTGAATCAATTGAAGACAATAAATCAGAAAATGAAAACAGTCGATTACGAAATATTTGATGAAGAATAACAAATTTTCGATGAATTAAAAAGATTCATTGAATATTAATGATTTCTAACAAAAGAAGAAAAATCTAGTGAGTCGAAAAGATTCGATCTTTTTCTTCTTCAATGTGATTTATTACTGTCTGACAGATTTGTTCCTTTCTTTGAGACACGTGATTGCCTATAGTAAGATCGCTTTTTTTTGTCAACTAACAATGACCTGGAAAAGGCATTCGATGCCAGTCAACAAACAGAACTGTAGCTATAGTATTCGTCATCTCTTCTCCTCGTCTTATTCTTCTTTTCCTCTCTTCTTCGTCTTCTTTTTTTCTCTTCTTGTTCTGCTGTCACCCGTTACATGCACGTATTCATATGTCACTATCGCTGCTCTCGTCCGTCGACGACCATTACATATAAATATACACACACACACGCGCGAGAGAGCGAGCAACCACTCAATACTACTAACTACTACTACTACAATTCATCGCCTTGTGTATATGTATGTACATGTTTGATCATTCGATCGTCGTGTTTTTGATTAGTTAATAATTTTTGCAAAGGAAAAGAAATAGTTTAACATCATCATGACAATGATTATTACCGTTACAGGACGGCACTTAGCTAGTTATTCGTTTGTTTGTTTTTTTACTATTTTTCATTTACATTTGCGTATTTTTTTCTTCTTCTTCGAAGTTATATCTTCACAGATATAATAAACGAAGAGTATGTCATGTCAAATCAAAAATAAAACCAAAGTATACGATTTGTCCTATCGGAAGATATATGCGAACATTGGTGGAGAAAAGTGCCAGCAGAACTTATAACAATAATCATCATTTTTCTCCAGTTTACTCTTCCTTTTGACGGGTGGTAGTGTCTATTGATAGTTCTTTTTTTTTCTTCTTTCGTCTTCGTCTTCACTTTCTCTTTCTCCCTCTCGTTCTTCTTGTTTCCTTTGTATGTGTGCTCGTTGTTGTTGTCGACAAAAATCGGTGACACTATACTCTATATATGCTGCGAACAGGAGAAATCAACATATACACACACACGCACACATACACGCGCGTCTCGCTCGCTTGCGAATTGAGCTGTGTAGCCTACAAACATATAGAAATCTGTTTCTTTCTTCTCTCTTCATCGTCTCATTCTCATTTGTGTTCTCTTTCTTCTTGCGTTCTTATGTGATGAGGGTGGTGTATGTATATTAATATATGAAAATAGATCTACCGCGTGCGCTCGCGCCACGCCGGTGCCCGAGACTCTCCTTCGTTTTGCTTTCCTCGTATTCTTTTTGCTCTATTCTCTCTCTCTCGTTTCTTACTCACTGCTCGCACGATTTGTTCGTCTTATCTATCTGTTCGTGGGTTCGCGAACACATAGCGACTTTTCCTCTCCTTCGGGCGACACTCCACTCTATCACAAATGCGTACTGTGCGCGCATATGTATGCTTATAGATTTTTTTTTCTTCTCATTCCTGTATACTCTTCTTCTTCTTCTTCTTTGGTCAAACAAACGACGACGAAAGAACGAACAAACGAACGAACGACGGCGCCGAGGAGAGAAAAGAGAAACAGAAAAGGGAGAAGTTGAACTATAACCATTCAGCGACGATATATATATATATATATATTGAAATCTTTCATCGACGACGAACGACGACGAGGCAAACTACAGCAGCAACATACACATGATCATGGTGATGGTGGCGAGAGGCGAAAAAATGCGTCTCCTCCTTCTCAACGGCTGCTATTGCTGCTACGGCGGACTGAATAAGAAAAAGAAGAGACGCACCAAAAAAGAAGAAGCAAAAGAAAGAGAAGAAAAGAAGAAGCAACAGCAACAAACGTTCATTGACTGACTGACTGATCGATTGAACGCGACACGCACACACACACATACCCATTATAACAGTGCAGTGGTGGTGGTTTGCCCACCGTCGCTATCAGTCATCGTTATTATTTGGTCTCTTTGTTTCTCTCTCTCGCTTTCTCTGTCTTACTTTTCCTTGTTATAAACATAAATTTGACAATCTATGTATAATCAGGTAGGTACACTTTATTTTCTTCTCATCTGTCAAAATCTTTTACAATAAAAACAACAAAACATACATAATCAAAAATCATTTTTTTTTCTACCGATTTGACATTTTGGATTTTCGAAGCATTTAGTTATTTTTTCTAAATTTCTTTTTCAGAAATATGGCGGCACCTCCCCAACAGCAAACGACGCCTAATGATCATCATTATTTCGAATGGTCAACAACGAAACAACAGAAAATTGTCGAGCAATCATTGAAAGTTGTGCCTATCGGTGTAAATCAACAGCAACTATCGACAAATAACACAAACACAAATAATTCAACGAATATGGTGCATAATCATCCTCATCTACATAATCATCCATTGATGACTCACACTCATCGACGACATTTCTATCAACATTTCGAAGAAAAACGTTCACTTGAAGATAGTAAACAAAAACAGAACAAAACATCGACGGGACTCGTACCATCGACGATGAACAATTCACCGAATCTATCGCCATCATCAACGAATTGTACGACGGGTGGACACGTGAGAAAAAAACAGAAAACCAATACGAATGGTATTGGATCGGCATCATCGACATCATCACTCAATACAAGCAACGATGATCATTCGCAATCGCAAACATGTTATCCATTTCAAGCTGAATTAACTCAAAAAATCGATATTGAATGTGGTAGTAGTACGAATGGTAGTGGACAAATAGCACATACACCAACACATCATTTCACATTAAGTACAGTAATCAATGTTAGTGTGAATGGTCAAACACCTCAACAACAACAACAACAACAACAGCAGAAATCTCTTGATATTCTCTCGCCATTATCTTCGTCCTTATCACAGCAACAGTGTCCACCAACGTCAAGTGATCAACAGGATTTTCTTGTTCATCCAACATCATCATCTCCATCCGTTTTATCTACTTCATCGCCTTCGACGGCATCACCTTCAACTATAGCAATAAATTCAACTAATAATAATAATAATAATAATAATTCGATATCAAATTTAATTTCTTCAACATCTCCATCAACAAATTTATTATCACAATCACCATCTCTACTTTCGTCTTCATCGTCACTATCTTCCACATCAGCACCGTTGATACCATTTTCCGAATTGAATTTTTCCTCGTACATCAAAGATCTTGATCTATTAACATTTGACACATTCATTCTACCTTCGTGTCCAAATCCTCAAGATTATCTAACTATTGATGGTCTATTAGCATTTTTAAATACAACAAGTACATTATTCTTATTGTCAGATAATAATAATAATACTTTATCAATACAAAAATCGGTGGATTATAATAAACGATATCAACAACCACAACAACCACAAATGATGACTCGATCAGATCCTCTCACAATGAGACAAACAACACCTTACCTACCCAATTCATCTCAGCAATATCCTGATGCATATCGTATGCAACAACCACAGCAAATGTATAATTATCCAACAAGACCTCAGCAATTTGAACAACCAAATCGTTATTATCCTCAACGATATCCTTCCACAATGATGACACCGTATTCTTCGTATCCGTCATATCCTTATTCATCACATAATCAAGTAAGATCGATTTTTTTTGCTCAATAAATTCTTATTAAAAACCTTTCACAAATTTGTTTAGCAATATCAAATACCGCAGAATTACAATTATGTTGCATCAGCGAACTCTTCCGTGAATGTATCCTCAACGTCCCAACCGAATTCGTCATCAATGATAATGACAGCCACATGTACATCATCGTCTTCCACAATGCCGTCATCCATGAATCCAACACCAAATAGTCATCCTTCATCAAGTAATTATCCATCATCATCGTCTACTTACGATGCACTTTCATCACATGTTACTCATTCACCATCGAATCCACCACCACCATCGGCTACTGGAAATATCTATCCGCCATCCTATTATCGACAGTCATCGATGCCATCCTATTCAAGTTCATTGCCGCCACAACAACAACCGCAACAATCATCACAAATGAATAGACAGATATCGTCAAATTATCCGATGACATCCACGGTTCCATCGACAGCAACAACATCAAATGTTAATGCGTCATCGTCGTCTTCTCCTGTTGCTCCATTCAGATAATAAATAACTTCACTATTATTATTATTATTATTTTTCTTCATATTGGCCCGTGTCGGATCTCACATCTATCTCTATATGCATGTCGCTTCTCGCAATACGATGCAATCGCTACATACAAACACATACACATACAAAAGAATCTTTAAAAACCTTTCTTTTTTTTTCTTCTTTTTCGTCTGAAAAAGAAACTCTTATACATAACAAGCCCGGTGCTCTCTTAATTCTATCTATTTTTGTTTTGCTTTGTCTCTCTTATTCTCATAGAAAAAAAAACACGAACGTTTTTTTTTTGTACAAATTGACTTTTCTTTCATCGAGCTGAACAAATCAGCATGTGTGCATGTGTGTTCGTAAAAGTGTCATTTTCTTCGTTTTTTTCTTATCATCGTTGTTGTTGTTCCTTTTTCTCTCTCTCTCTGTCTCTCAGTTTCTTCTCTTTATTTCTTTCGTTTTGTTCGATTCATTCGAATTTTGTTAGATTTGTATTCACAATTGTGCAGCTTTCATTTCTCTAAAAAAAAGCAAAATAATAAGATAATGAAGAAAACAAAAAGATTTCAAATCGTCACGACAATGTTGCCGTGCACATCAAATCTTTTCTTTTGTTTTATCCACATAATTTTCAATAATTATCAGTTTTAACAGATCGAATCTACTCTTCCAAACGAGACTTTCCATTAACAAGTAAATCATAGCACGCATCTTCGCCTAATTCTCAAATAAAAGGATGTCATGTTTACGTTTTGATATCTAATGACACGTTAATCATGAAAATGAGGTCATTTAAAACGTAAGAGCGAAAGAAAAATGTGTTTATTAGTTAATATGGAATTTTCTGTCTCGTTTTTTTTTGTTTAATGAAAAAAAGTTCATTTATTATCTCATAAATATGTTGTAACTGGACCATGACGATCGATCTTAGCCGAAAAAAGTGAAACATTCGGAATGTTTTCTTTACTGATTAATTCTTCACATATTCGTGCATCATTTGCAGTTTTAGCAAGTGCAGCTAGAAAACCGCCACCACCGGCACCTGCTAAAGTTACGCCTGAAAATCATAACGAATGAATATTGTGTTTTTTGTTTGGGTTAATTTCTCATGAATTTTTACCGTAAATATATGGAGTTATGAGGTCGATCAAACGTCGACACGTTTCAGGTTCGGATCCGGGTGCAACACTTAATTTCTGTTGCCAATATGTTGACATACATTCACCTAATTTAGCGAGATTACCTAGAATAGATTGATTTATTTAGTAGATACAGTTTTCTTTCTTTCGTTTTTTTAAAAACCTTGTTCAACAGCTAATGCTGCTTGTTTTGCATTTTCTTCTAATTCATCAAACAGTTGACTGATCGTACCCGAATACCAATTACGTAGAACAGATTGCAAAAGATTTCGTGCTAAACGTGTTTGTCCGGTATAAACAAGAACCATTCGTTCATCGAAATCATCCCAAAAGACTTTATTTCTATTATCGTTAACATTCAATTGAGTCCATGTGACTTCTAATGGTAGTTTTGCATCGGATCGTCCTAATTTGAATGCTGGCAATAAACCACCGATTTGATCTTGCCAACCACCACCTGTAGTCATCATTTGTTCGACAACTAAAACTCCATCTGAGACACAAAAAACAAAAAACATTCGGCTACTATTTCAATGAACTCAACAAGAGACTGGTTTACGTACGAATGAGCATACTATCCGTCACATTTTCATTTCCAATTAATTTCCATAATGCAAGTAGAATAGCTCCAGCTAAAATCGAACTCGTACCAAGACCCGAACCTACAGGTACATTCGACCAAGCTTCGAGTGTTAAACTATATCCAAATAGATTCTTTTTCAATTGTTCACTTAATGTCATATCTTCCGTACTGTTAACATCAATGATACCAGTAAATATGCAACAAGTTTTTAATAGAGCACATGGTCGTTGGGGTTGATTGTAGTCGGTAAATTGTGTTAATGTATTTAATTCGTAGATTTTATCGTCTTTTTCGTGTTCACTTTTGAGAACAAATGTAACGATTGGTGATGAATTGGTTGGAACAAGTTTAGCACGTGCACCGATTGGTCGTTGACCATTAATTGTAATTGCAACATTTAACACGCTGCCACCATGTTCATAGCAAATAGGTGGTGTATCCGTCCATCCACCTGATAAATCAAGACGAACAGGACATTCAACAGTTACTTGTCGATGTTTGGGTTCTTTTGAAATGATCTTTTCATTAGTTTCAATATCACATTTCGATCGACATGTTAAAACACCTTGTTTAATTAATGTTTGTGTAGCACCTACGCAGAGAAAACATCGAATTTAATCATAAAAAATGTCTATATTCTCTATTACCATCATAATGTCGTGCAGCTCGTATTAAAAGATCGGATCGATCGATCCACAATTGTCTTTGTTTAATTAAATGTTGAATACTTAATAGGTTCTTTCCTTCTTCAAACATTAACAATGCATATTGCCATTCTCGATTAAGATACGGTCCTGAACGTAGACCGACTCGATCGCCACCAGCCATTTCGGCTAATGTATTTGCAATAGCTGAGAAAAGACATGATAATATCGGTAATTTTTCATGATTTGCTAAACAAATTCGATCGAATTCATCTAACATTTCTTTACTATAACCATCGGCAATCGTTTGTTTTAGTAAAGCTAAATAGGAATCATTTGTTTGTTGTTTTGTTCCATGAAGATATAAGAGATCGAGTATTTTTTGTCGTGATATTGAATGAAATAGATTCTGTCGACGACGAAGTTCTTGATAAAGATCAGCATGTAAAAGAATATCGTTTAATGAAACACGCCACGATGATTTCCATCGTTGACATAAATCATTTGTTGGATGAAAAAACCAAAGTAAATCTTCATTTAACGAAAGAGTCTTATCGAAATGAATCACTGGATAAAGACGAGCATTGGCTAATGTTCGTTTCTCAGGATTATTCTATATTGAATAGAATGATTTATTCCCTCCTATCAATTCAAATGAAATATCCCCCCCACCTGAAAGTCAGGCCAGAGATCCCAAATATCAACTCGTGTTTGCTCATGAAATTTCTCCCAAGACATATTTAAAATTGTGAAATTTTCATTAGTAAATATTCGATCAACATTATCATAAATGCCGAGAATTGTATAAACATCGAGTTGATTTGTTGAAATTTCTGCAGTAGTTTGTAATGATAAAATGATACGTTGAATGATCACATTCGATGGAACTGTTAGATGATAATTCTTCGGGAGAAAAAATAATTTTCAAAAAACAAACAAATCATATGTCATTAGACTTTACTTCTTTCGAGAAATCTACAGATTTAACACAAGAATTATCTCCTAAAGTAACTCGACTGCCAACAAGAGAATTCTGTATGGTAACATTATTTCCAAGATTACATTCATTGTATACGATACTGTTTATAACGGTTAGATTTTGTTTCTTATCGATAATTGAATGTTGATTTGTTAACCATTGTATATCAGTACGATGAGAATGAATATTCGTTTTAGTTAAATATGGCCATTGTGAATCAATATATTGAAAATGACATGGATCAGAGAGAATATCTTGAGAATAGATTTTGGTTTAATTTTCAAAGAAAAACAAAAAAATATTTTACCACAAGTAAATTTCGTTTTTCCGTTCAATTGATTCCATAGGAATGTTTTCGATTGTTCGATTAAATCATTTGTTTGACTTTGATGATGAATTGAAAGATATTTATCAAATGAAACATCGATACAAGCCGCAAGAAGAAAATCAAAATAGAGTGACAACTAATTCAACATATACAAAACGATCAAGATTCAATTTAAACAATTACTTGATTCGGTTCGGATCCATTATCGATACCTTCATAGGTACAACCATCAAGTGGTGGAATAGCATGAAAATCTGAAATCAATAGAGAAAAATCTTTGTCATATTTAATTGAACTGATAAATTCAACTTACTGATTAATTTTTCAGCAAAATTCACAGAAAAATAAACAATACTACAAACCTAAAAATATCACCGATCGAGGGTAGTTTACGTTGAATTATTTAAACTTGCATTGACTTACAATTGGCACTTTGCGGTCATTATTTGCATATTTATTCAATTCATCAACGGATGCTCGATATAAAATATTCGTGACAATATTCTTTAAAACGAAATAACAGTTATTTTTAACGTGTTAATTTTCATAATATTCTCATTTGATCTACTTTTTCTTTATTAACAATATAAACGCCATGTCCTGTTGCATATTCAACATCTTCTAATGTTGATAATGCATGAATATCACTGTCTAATGGAATTTGAATACCTATAAATATCCTACAAATAGATCAGTCAAATCGATGAAAAGAAATTACTTTTTGGTAATGTAACAAAAGCATCGGTACTGCTAACCCAAACACCATACGGTAATTGACTGGAAGCAATCTATTGAACACTCATGAATCTCAATTTGAAATGGTTAAAACAAAAGATCAAATTTACAATATTATTGAAATCATAGAGAAGTAAATCTAAGTTAGTTAAAATCCATGGTTGTTTCGGTCCAAAACGAGCAGGTAGTGTTGCTAACGCACGGTGGCAAGCGTCATATGGAAATGTTCGTCCCTTGAATAATTAACTCTCGTTAATAGGACGTTTTTTGTCATAATAAACTTACGGTATGTAAAATTAATATATGTGCTGTTTGCAAAACATTTGTATTGACAAGCTATAGCAGTTAAATAATTAGATATGACTAAAACAATCATTTAAAAAAACACTAACGGAATAGCCTGCTCTTGCACTGAGATGTTCAGTGGCAACTAGAAGTGCATTTAAAGTAGCTCCTCCACTTCCTAATTTATCTTGAGGATCATTGACTGTTAAAATAATTGTTGATTTATTAATTAATCCATAACGTTGTCGTTCTCGAAGAACTGATCGAACCAGAAAAATAAATTAATAAAAATTTGATTTAAAACAAAAGACAAACCGTGATCAAATGCATAGGCACTTTCTCTATCCGGTGCAGTCACTACGATCACTGTCCAATTTGTAGATCGCTCATTTTCATTCATCGATTTAATCAACTAAAGTTATTTGAATCATTGAAAAACAAAATTTCCTATTGAAAACAAAGGTTATACTTGATCTTCAAAAGGTATATTTAGTGTAGACATCTGAAACGAAATAATAAGAACATTTGAATATTTCGTTCATTCAAATGATAACATACAGTTTGTAATTTAAACAAAAGTTCACTATCAGTCTCATTCAGGTCAGTTTGATGAACTCGATTATTAATATCGTGCTTTTTTCTCACGTGTAAAATGAGGTCAATTTATTCATATGCGGAAATGTTCTTAAAACTGTCTGTTATCCGTAATGAGTTCCTTCTTTTCTTTCAACACATATAATTCTAGGTCAAAATTATTTAATTATCTTAAGTATATGCATATATATATATACTCGGAAGAAAAATAAATATATAAATTTTTCTTTGTTCAATATATGTAAAATAAGGTTATTCTTAAAATTCATTCTCACGAAACCAGTAAAAATAAAAGCAAAATTCATATCGCATTGTAGGCCCTATTAAAAAAGATAAGCTCACGTTACATAAATAAATAAATAAATAAATACAATCTTAAGATAAGAAATGAAGTACGTATATATTCAAATTTATCTATCGTATTTCAACACACAGATTGCAAACCCATTACTGATAACAGCAAAGTTTCGAAACCTGGAGTTGATTAACTTGGTTTTTTTCTCTTTTATTAACCCAAAATACAATGTACAGTAGTACTCAAGCGAGAACATTTACGTTACACACTTTGTACGTCAAACTATACAATTGAGATGAGATCTCGATGAAATCACATTTCCGTGTTTGTTTTTATTAATTCATCTTGCGGCTAACAAAAAGATATTATAAGCATTAGTATTCAACACAGACATACAATATAGCATAATCATTTTATTTAACTCATACATATCACCATGAAGAGCACTTTCCTCATAAATATCAAAGTTACCCAATGTGTTCTTTTTTTTTTCGAATATTTCGAATTTCTGAAAATAAATAGCAATCAAGAAATTCAAACTAGTCTTTCTTTTCTCTTCATTTTTCTTTCTTTCTTTCTCTTTGTCTATTCTTTCAATTACTAACAAGACAAAAAAAAAACGAAGCCAGAAGATACCTTGTGTTCATAACACATATAATCTCTAAACTATGCATAAAATCGAAGAAAAAGGATAGAAAGAGAAACAAAACAAATGAACAAGATGTTTTCACCAGCCCAGATGATAACATCAAAACATAAGTAATTTTGTGAGATCAATAATGGCACTTTCAATAAAAACAAACAAAAAATCTTATCGAAATAAAAGAAGAAGAAAAAAATAAAACAAACTCGACACATATCTCGATTAAAAACAAACGTACAGAGAAACAAAACAAAGTAGGATTGAAATTCAAACAACATATGAAAGTGCATCACCGGCCTCGATTTCATCAAGGAGTCCATCTCTTTTTCTGTTTGCTATACAATTAAACATACATATCGTGATTTGATCCGACTTGACTAGCTCATCACACGTTTGACGTATACAAAACAAGATCGAAGAAAAACCGTATAAGAAAGAAACTAATGAGGGAGACAAAAATAGAACGAAGAAGAAGAACAAACCAGAGAATTGATTGTATCGAAAGCAGAATAATAAAAAGGATAAAGAGAAAGAAATCTATGGAAAGATATAAGAAATAATGATAAGAAGAACAAAGAAATAAAAATCAAAACGATCAACTGCTTAGTTTGGTTTTTAACAAAAATATTTTGTTTCTTGTCTTTTGAAAAGGAAAAAAAGAAGAAGAAGAAGATTGAATAACAGTAACAGTTGGATATAACATCTAATTTTTCTTATTGATTCGTAGGAGTACAGTTGTCGGTTTCATTATCATCGGAACGAAGTCGTTTGTTATCTAGATGAATAGAAAATCGAATTTAGTTTATAGAAATTTTCAGTTTTTTCTTTTGATTCTCTTACTAGGTGACGGCAAAGTTTCGATGTCTATTTCTGAATCATCATCTTCACTCAATCGACGCGTCGATGAATTCGTATTATTTGATAGTACGGGTGTTGACGATGATGACGACGATGGTGGTGGACTTATATCGACGGAATGTTGTCGAACAGCAGGTATAAGTGGTAGGAAAGCACTAGACGATTGATTTGAATTGACTAGTGTCGATGATGGTGATGGTGTTGAATAGGATCTTATCAACGGCATTGGAATTATTGAATGAAAGAATGCTGATGATAGTGGAGGCGGTGGCGGTGGTGGTATCGGTGGTATAGCACTGTAATCAAACCGTCTGGGATAATATTCAGGAAACATTGGAAGATTAGCAACAGAAGAAAAATTGCTCATCGAACCAAGAAATCGTTGCATATGTTGAGGCAATGCGCTCGGTTCACGCATTTGTGATAAATGTTTCGAACAGTATCCATGTCGTTGTGACTCTTTTTGACATTGATCAACGCCGCATAAACGACGCCATTGTTTGCCATTAAATTTTTTTCTTATACCTGTATTGCTGAAAAACGCATAAAAGCGAAAAACTAACAATAACAACAACAACAAGTTCGAATTGATTTCTTTACCCCATCGTAAAAATATCTCCTTTTTTAATTCCTTGTAGTTTATTATTTGTTTGTTCGGCTTTTTCGAGTTCTCGTTCGACTTCTTCATCGTCTTCATCTTTGTGCTCAATTGGTGGCGTAGGAAATGCGACTTTCTGTGGTGGTGGCGGTTGTTCTTGTTCTTGTTCTTGTTCATCCTTGGGATGATCCACTGGTAAATGAACTGATATCGGCCGAAATACGGTCGAATTCGATAGATTATCTTGACAAAGACGCAATTCTTCATGCCATGGCTCAATTAATAAACGGATATGTTGTCTTGTAAACCATTGATCTTCTTCACTGTTTTCATCTTGTTGATGTTCATTTTGATGATTATTATTTGAATCTTTGAAATCAATTGCAAATTCCAAACGTGTTGGATGTTTGGCTCGTATTCGACCGGATTGAAATTGATTGATTTTACTATTTTTATTTCGTCGTACGCACACGGGCGTATTAAGAAGAAGATCTTGACATGCAGGAATATTATCAATTATAATCGATGGTAAATTATTCGAGATCGGTCGAGATAAATCAATTACAATAGTTGACACTTGTTGTTGTTGTGGTGGTGGTGGTTGATCACGAAGTGATACACTAACAAAATGAGAATCATTGATATCAACAATTGTTGCCATATTATATATGTTTGGATTTTGTTGATCAAGTACAAGTACACTTTGATGACGCCATTGATTAGCATCTAATGTAAACGGTATTGGTGAAGGTGTTGATGAACAACTTTGTTGTTGCCAACGTTTTTTTGGCGGCGATACATCGTCGTACGCCATTTAGTGTACGTCTAAAATCGAGGAGAAGAATAACAAACATTAGTATGTTTCATCCTATTCAAAATACGAGACATGTATCAACTTGATAATTATTATTCAATTTCTTTTTTTTTCCATAATCGAAAACGAGAGCGATGAGATAGGGTGAGAAAAGAAAAACAAAAAATCAGTGAATTTGTGTATGTGCTCGGAATTTGATGATGAAAACAGTTTTCTTGATAATGTTTTTTGTTATTCTTTTTCTTTTCACCCCGATTTTCTCCATCGCTTACTACTGCTTCAATATTATTGTACTCGAACATGAAAGCCTTTTCAGCTGTTTTTATCACACGAAGAACGCAAAGTATTCAAGTCATTATCATTCGTATTGCGAGAAGAAAAGAAAAACGCTGTATCATCGGCATATTATAGGCCATTGCAAATGAGAAAAAGAAAGAAGGGGGGGGATTTTTGATAGAAAGTACTTTGGGGCTAGCAGGTAAGAGGATATGTCAATAAAAAAACAACATAAAAAAGTTTTCAAAAAGAAAAAACAAAGAAAAACAGATGTGCTGAATGGAGAAAAAGGCAAAAAAAAAAGCCGAGGTACATAATTGGTCTCATCAGCTGACGTTTCGTTTTCTTTTTTTATCTCGATTGATATATGCTAACGTATTACGTCGAATCATTACCTATTGTTGGTGTTGTCGAAAAATGAGTTGTATGCTTTTTTTCTTTTCGTTTTCTTTCTCGCTCTCGCTCTTTCTCGTTTGTGCACACATATACAAATTTTGCACTATCGAACGTACGTCGGTAACAGTCGTACGATAAAAACAACATCTGACATGCAATCGTATCTAGAACATGTACACACATGCTAGTAACTGGATGTGTGCGTGTGTGTGCATAGGAGAAGAAAAAAACAGAACATAATTCTGTTTCTACTCACTTGAGCGACAATCAATATGAAGAAAAAAGATGAAGAAGAGAGAACGACAGATGAAAAAGAAAAGAACAACAACATATACAAAACTGATTATTTTTTTCAATTTTGATGTTGTTTTCTTGGTTAAATAAAGGAGAAGAAGACGAAGAGAAAAAAAACAACAGAGAACGAAGCTCTTTAATAAAAAGAAGAAGAAGAAAAAAATACTCGTTCTACTCACGCAAATACGTATCCTTACTCATCTCAAACTTCATTTGACAAAAAATACAACTAAAATAATATTGATCAAATATTTTCTCGTACGAAAAATACATTCACAAGAAACAACAGAACAAAAATAGACTGATCGAAACTATCCAATTGGTGGGACATATCAGATAATTTCCCTCGCACAAAACCGTGGAAAGAAAGAAAAAACAAGCAAACTATTTCGAATATTTATGTCGATATACGAAAAAAACGCAAAAAAAACCTACGAATGTTAGGCACTTTTTTTCTTCTCTTCGTTATCATTATTTCACGTTCGATAAATAATGATAAAAAGAGATATACACGTTGTTTTACTCCGATCACAGCTGATTACCATCTGTGACACAAAGAAAAAACAACCACGAATTCAATCTTCAAACGTTTTTCTTTTTTCGTATGGCGAAATAGAAAAAAAAACAATAAAACGAATGAGTCTTATCGGAAAATGGAGAAAAACGAGTAAATTACGATGATCGTAAACAGCCGTAGGAAATGTTTAATGAAATTTTCCAGAAGATAAACTTTAAAAATGAGTAGGAAGCTCAATAATAAAGTGTAATAGTAAAGATACGCCTATTTATAGCGTACAAGCATCTGATGACAAGACCAAATGAAAGAGAAAAGAAACGCAAAGAAAAAACACAGGAGAAAGAGAGACAGAGAAAATACGACTGCGGTAGGACGTATAAATTTCTTTTTTCTTCTCATTTTTCTCTTAGATATATATATTTTTTTTCTTTCACGCACACAGAGAATGATCAACTATCGAGTTTTGTTTTCTGTTGCTTTCATCGACATTTTTTCTCTTGTTGTTTTTTCTTCTTGTCACATACCCGACCCCCTTTTTTTCTCGTTTTCTATCATTCCTCTCTAACATACGCACGCACACACACGCACACGCACTAATACATAGACACAATCTCAGTTTGTGGACAATTTGCTGGTTGTGCAAAGATATATGTACGTTCTCTAAACGAATAGATTCCTCGATTTACACATATATACAACGCTGCGTACGACACGTTGTTAGCGATTACGTTCTTTTCCTCTCTCTCTCGCTTTTTGTTTTTTTTGTTTCGTTCTTATTTATCGATTCATCGTTATTGCTAATAGCATAGTGATATGCATACGTGACGGCAAAAAATGCGATGTATCATTGCACGATTAATATCCTGTTGTGTTTTTTAAATTACATTTACGTATTTTCGTTGTTGCTATTGCTATCGAAACAAATCTCCTCTTAAAAACAGATTTACCTTTGTCTATAGATGAGTAATACATCAGTTTTATTCTTGTTGAGATCAAATGAAAATTACATATTTACTTGCGTACATGAGATACGTCATAACACATACGGAAAAAGAAAGGACAATACCGATTACTCATCTAAAATAGGTTGTTTGGATTTGAAATGATATTCAATGAAAATTTAAGATTTCAATTTATTTTTATTCAATAAAAGAAAATCGATTAGTTCATTTCGACAATTGACAGTTTTTATCTGTTGAAATTCATTCGAAAGTATTTCGTCATTCCAATTGGAGTCAATCTAAAAAAAACGAAGAATGAATATTGATCGTTGTTGTTGAAAACTATCCATCGAATATTCTCTTACTTGACTTAACATTTTATTGAAAATGCCGTAAAATGTTCGATCGATGTTTTCAGAAAGAAAGAAAATCTTTGCCATTGATTGACAATGATCACGATCGAGAAAATATTCACACGATAGAAAACAGACATGTTCTAAATCAAAAGTTTTGTTGTTTTTTTTTTATAAAAATCTATTCGATTTCGACGAACCTGTTGTTAATTGTTGATTTTTACCAAAATCAAAACTCTGATTTTTCATTCGATTTATATCCAAAAATAGCACACTCGAACTTCCTGAAAAAGAAAACACAAATTCAATTCAGATTTTAACATAAAACAACACTGACGATATCAATCAAAACAAAAAGCCACAATCAAACTTCTACTTACGAGATTTTCAAATAGATTCTGTTTTTTTAAGAAAGAACAAAAAATATATAAAAACGAAACGTTTTTTTTTTTCGAATTTGTACCTGCTAAATGACATTGACTAAACATGCCGATGAATTGTTTAGATTTAAATTGATCGAATAATGCCCAAAGATTATCAATTGAATTCATTAGGATAACATTCGGATTGAAATAAACTACTCGATCGACATTTAACAAACTCTACAAATATCGAACTGAGATTTTCAAATAAAAGCAAAACGAAAAAAAAACTTCATTACAAATAATTGAAATGGATGATTTATTGAGGAATTGTAATATGTAACTGAATAATTCATCATTTCGATCTAAATCAATTCGAATAAAAAGTTTATTAAATAAAGTCGAAACGAAATGAGATACCTGTTGAGATAAATAATTTTGAAGAGTTCTGTCTGAAACGATGATATGTAAATGAATTTGATCGGTTTGATTTGTTGAAAATAAAGAAATGGATTTGAGAAGAATTGATGTTTGTTCAACTGACTGATAATTTGAATTAAATAGAAAAGCAAGATGAAAAAGGCTTTTATTCGAATGATAATTTAACGACGAGATTTCTTTTGACAAATGTTTTGTAAATATTCGAGCAGATTTGCCACAATTTGTCGATGAAAATTGTTCGAATTGTTGTTCAATCGGTTTTAAAAGAGAATTTTTGAGATCATTTTGAAAATTCCATTGATGAATTCGATCATAGATCGCTTTGAATTCCGGATATTTCTCATTTTGAAATGCTCGTCGGCAACCATGAATTATTCGAATTCCATCCGAACGAGCTTTTGCACAATTATTCTCATAAATACAATGATCAGGTCGGTAATTCCATTCGCAACTGAATTCATACATTTGTTCTGTAAAAACAAAAACATTTTTCCAACTCTCTCTCTCTCTCTCGCTGTTTCTTTACCAGGATAGAAATGAAAATAGATATTCAATAAACATTGATCACCCCAAGTTATATTCGAATGATATTCATCGAAAATATCGATAATTTTTGAAATTATTTTCACTTCTCGCATTCGAGTTAAATTCATTAACATAACGCCAGAATTCAAACCTTCAGAAATAAAAAAACTATGATTGTTATTTGACATTTTCTGATTGGAATTTACCTAAAGATCCATAATAAGGATGTCGAGCAAATCGATTGTACCATCCCATTGCTGGATCTTCATGTTCAGGCGAGAGAGCTGCTAGTTGAGTTGAATTAAATTTACGAAAATATCTCCATAAATGTCGAACATTGCTGAAAAATAATATATCCGTATCGATATAAATAACTGAATCGATATCTTTCAAAATATCCTAAAAGAAAATTTATTTATTGATCATTTTTAATGTCAGAAAACAAACAGGAAGAAATAAACGTTGTGTACAACAGGGTTTAAATAATTCTCTCCAACGTTGATCATTGCCTCGTGTAAATTCAATTGGATAGAATTCTATTTGAAATTTCGATTGAATTTCATTTGGCCATTCAATAGTCATCTAAATCCAATTGATTTTAATCGAATTTTGTCATCTTCAACATTTGTTTTCCTACTTGTCGTCGAAATTCATCTCTTAGATGATCTTCAGTAAATATATGAAAAACAATCGGTGGAGGCGTAAATATCAACGAAGATTTCAATGCTGTTACAGCTTCGTCCAGTCTAACGAAAATCAAAACAACAACAATAAGAAGAAAATAATTTATCAAAATATTCATCTACCTATCACCGCATGCAACAATTGTTAGATGTATTGGTTTTAGTGCGTCGATTTTCACATTTAGAATATTCAACAAAATCAGACAAATGAACAACATCTACGAACAAAGAAAATTTCTTAGTTTGTTATTTGGTTTTTTTTCTTCATCTTATTGCATCAATACATACAAATGATAATGAGAAGGAAAAAAAAGCGAAATAAAATCTCTACAAAACATTTATACGCAAAATACAAAAGAAATCAAGAAGAAGAAGAAGAAAACAAAATGGCCGAAAGACGATCAAAAAAAGAAACGAAAAAGGGAATGAATAAAGGGACAAAAATATCGAAAGGACATTTTATATATATATATATTTGTATGAATACTGTTCTTCCATTGTTTTGTTTTCTTTATTGATAAGATCTCATTTCAATTTTGTTTAATCAAAATGGAAGAGAGCAAAAAAGAAAATAAACATGTATAGACAAAACACAAAGATACACAAAATAAAAGAAGAAAATATTTCATTTATGACTAGGAAGTTGAATAATCAAATGTAAGCATTTCTAAGACTGATATTGAAAAATAATTCGATGAACAAAGAGGATCATTATTAAATGTGTCACAACGTGTTGAATGACCGTCACATAACGATGCCTCTATGCATAAACCATCACCGTTTCTAAGAAAAAAACAAAATTCAATCCATAGAAATTATTCGGTTTTTTTTTCGTCAATTCGGAGTAGATTTACCCTCCACCAATAATGATTTTTTCGCTATTAACAAATAGAAATAATTCTCGTTTGACTTGATGTTGTCGTTGATCATTCTCTTGTGATTGTTGTCCAACCCATGGATACTTCGTTTGTTTAGGTACGAGTGTAAATAGAAATGATTCACCAAAACCGAAATAGGTTTTATTATGACGATCAGACCATAGGCCAGCACAGAATGCGCCAAATACCTATTCAAAGAAGAAGAAGATAAAAACAATGATAGAGAATTTTGTTTTTACTTCGCCAGAAGTTGTTCGAATGATTAAAATTGAATATTCAATTTCATCGATCTTTTCCAATAATGTTTGCAAACGAAATCCATGTTCTTGTGTTGTAAAAACTAGAATCGGCTGAGATAGACTAAACCGTGCCGGCAGCCAATTCCATATTGTGACAAACTAAACATTTCTTCTCAATTATTTTCACACAAATCAAATCGAAAATCTACTTGTTGATGATCAAGTATCGATATTTTCGGTATTCTTGTTAAATATTGCGGAGTAATCAATGCCGCCGATTGTCGTGCATTAATATTTCCATTTGTATTAAACTTATTAACATTTGTATTATTATTATTATTATTGTTATTAATCGTTGTCATTGTATTTGTATTACTATTTTGTTGATCGATTTCTTCATTTCGTGAATGATAACGATTGTTATGTAAAGATTTTTCTTCATGTTCGACTAGTTGTTCGATTGTACTTCGTTTTAAATTTCGAATATGAAATGCCGTACGTAGAAGATGTTCGATTGTAAATGGCGGTGATTGACAAAATTCGATCATTGTTTGTTTATTTTCATCAGTTTCATTTTTAATGGCTAAAACGAAAGTTTTCTCGTTCAAAATTTATTCAACGAGCAAGAACAAGCAAAACCCAAAACTAATATGAGTTAGTATTCATGCAAATTCCCTCGCCCGAACCCCAAAAAATGTTAGTAAAAACGAATTTTTTTTTTCAATACATTCATCATCGAGTCTGCCGACAAGTAGGGAGAGAGTTAGAATTTGTGCAGATTAAGAATAAGTGAATATTTACACAAACAATTGTACGAATAGGATTCTACAAACAATTAAGATTGAATTGAAGAAGTTTCACAAGAAAAGCGATGGATGAAAGTGTCATTCGGATTTATTTCCTTGGGGGAAAAACCTACTTTTGGTAAATAGATGAACTAACGCAAGAGCTATTCGATATAAGATTTTTGGACCTTCAAGAAGAAAACAATCCATGATTTTCACCTAGACAAATAGATTAAAAACAACAACGAAATTATTTATTATTAAGATTAGTTTATTTACGATGTATGACAATGGTAAATAGCGAAAGATCCACCAGAACCATTCTTGATAAAATATTTTACTGTTTTTATAACGTAATTCGATCACGTCAACTGATGATTTCTATAGAGAAAAAAAAACCAAAGGAAAAAACTAAATTTTCGAATTTTGTAAAAAAAAACATACGAAATAGATTTTAAGTAATCTTTTGAAAACATTACAATTTGCTTCCCATTGTAAACGTGTTTCGCCGTAGAGCCAATGTTTGGTTAGTAAACGATTGATTAAATATAAAACTTCATGTTCATTAAAATAATGTAAAAATAACGAACAAAACGGTTGCAATGCTGGACAATAGGTAACATCAGGATGATGCAATGCAAATGTGAGTAGAATTCGTTGTAACATCCAACGACCTGTTGTTTCCGTTAGATGATAAAAACACAGATTAGTTGTGTCAACAAAATTCGGCCATTGATTTAATTTCGATGCTGATGTTATGAAATTATTATCGATTGGCATTGGTGTCGCTGTTAGAACTCCCGATGGTGAATGTTGACGAATCGTTTGTTTCGATGTTCCAACACGATTTAACGTCAAAATATTCATCCATAGTTGCCGACGTATTGGATGATTGCTCGGCCATATGGTCGAACGTAGAAATGATTTCAAACGATTGAAATCATCGTCGGATATCGTTTGTGAAGTGATTTCTCTTGATGGATCGGATGAATTTAAAAAATGATTACTTGTATTATTCGAGGATAGAAGATCGACGAGATCTTTTGTTTTGGATGTTTGATGTACTTGCTGTTGATTAGATAGTTGCCGTTGAATCTGTTCTATTGTTTCGGCAGCAAGAACATCGGTATTAAATGGGTGGCTATTGCCATCTGCCATTCAGGCACATTTAACTTGTTCGTTCAACTAAACCTACAAATTAAAAAGAATAGTTTTCTTTTCTCGCTTTTGATCTAATGGAACTAACGAATATATGATTTCTTGTTCGTCTTCCTCTTTCTTTTTTTTTCTGTTCTTCTTAGTTGGGTTCTCTTCGTTTTTTTTGCTTATCAGATAAGTGTGACAAAAAAAAATTTGCGTTTCTTTTTTTCTTCGTTTTTTTTTCTCTTCTCTACTCTATCTGGTCCTTTTGCTCGTCGAGAGTCAAGTAGTTGAGTAAACAACAATGATCGATCTACACAAAAGAGAAACGACAGAGAAACTGCAAAAAAATTCTTTTATTACGCATATCATAAACATGAATTTTTATTCACTTTTCCTTTTCTTCTTCTTCTTCTTCTTCTTCTTATTTTTTTTCTTCTTGCTTCCTTCTCATCTTTTCTCTTTCTTCGTATTTTTATCCGTCTATCCTATCATTCATAAGAATACTCGGATGTCGTCATGTCGAGTGAATCAATTTGTTCATGGGGATTATTCTTTACATCGTTTAACAATAATTCTAATTCTCATTGCTTGTATATTTCACCCTTTGGCGTTCAAGGACAAACGTGTTGCGTTAACTTTAACGCTCTTATCGAATGAGCGATATCTATAAGCAAAACGAATCTATTTTGGAAAGAAATAGAATATATAAATCTCTTTTCACTCAGAGGAAGTCTCAAACGACAAAGACGAAGAATGTAAAGATGCAATTACTACCTTTTATCTTTCTTTCTTTTCTTTTTCTCTTCTTCTTCTTTTTCTCGTTCGTTTCCCAATGTTTAACTCATAGAAAAGACGACAGACTAATCTAGGGATTGGCAGTTTTCTTTTGATGCAGCTTACCGATGAGTTTTGTCTTCAAGATAAAAAACAATTGCCTCTTCTATTTGATATTGAATACATAAATATTGAAAATCAATGCAAAATAACATAATACTGTTCCAAATGAAATACAAGAATAGATTTATCTGAAATATCACAATACAACCAAAATGGTTAATTACTGTTTTTCTTTTTTGTTTCGTTTATTTAAAAAAAAACAATAACGGTAATTCAGGATAACAAAATGTTGAAAATACGAACGGTACCATCATTTGAGCAACCAGCTAATTGCATTAGTGACGACGATGATGTCGGACGAAAACATAGTTGATTAATTGTTAAATGAAAACCGATTCTAGAAGAAAAGAAAAAATATTTAATAAGCATTTTATTTCGAGATTAAAATCGATTTAATTTTCTGCTTGTTACATTCACGACAGATTAATTAATTATGACAAATCCCATATGACTTTTTCGAGCAAACTAACAGTCTTATTTTCACTTTATAATTCTATAAAGAAGAAGAAGAAAAAAAGAACGCGTACGCATTCGCAGGCTTGCTTGCTTAGGTTCTCTCTTTCTCTTTTTCTTCTCCTCGATTCTCTGCAGACATTGATTGATGAATAAAAGTTTCCAATAAAGACTTTTACACCAATAACAAAAAGAGAATAATAGCGAAGCATTTTCCTGTTTCTATGTTCCCTTGAGTTTTAAGAATAAAGAAAAAGAGGAGAGAAAAAAACTGAAGAAATACGTCCGTAGTTACAACAAGTCTAATCCATGAAGAAAACTCTTCATCTTTCTTTTTTTTTCGTTAATAAATCGAATCTTTGGCAAGAATAGAAGGATTTCTGTTTTTCTATACGTTGATTATGAGCGGAAAAGAAGAAAAAACGTACGGATATGAAAATATTTCCTCGTTTTTTTTCGACTGAATGAAATATGATCGGAAATATTTACACAACTGAAAAAGAAATTCACTCATATGATACACTCGTTCTCGAGAACTTCAATTATAATTTGTTTTTTTCCTCGATTATATATTCAGGTAAAGAGAATGACGTAAAGTTATTGGATACGCAGAGATATTTCCGGTACGTTTTCTTTTGTATAACAAGGCAATTAGCACAAAGACTCGTAAAGGTTCGAGAGTAAATCTTACGGTGGCAATATGGTTGTTAACGATTGCCAAGATACTTGTTCATTCCAAGTATAAAGATGAATTGAACCGTTATCAAGTCCAGCAACAACAAGATATCTAAAAATTTGTTTTGTTTTTTTTTTCTCTTTTTTTATAATAAGTTTCCACGAACTTTTCTTTCTCGATTAGTTGAGATGCAACTGTAATTGCTGTTACTGAATCAGGTAGTTTCAAAATGTTCTTTTCACACGGTTGTTCATTGTCATCCGAACTTTTCTCATTCACACGCCAAATATGTATTAATTGATCACGTGCACCGGTCAGAAAATATTTATCATCGGGAGTAAACGCACATGTCCAAATGATACGTTTGTGAAAATTATTATTGCTCGAGATTTTTTTATATAATTCAGCTTGATTATCTTCAACAAACAAACAAAAAACGAGAATTTCTATGAAGTAAAATGATGATTCAAACTTGTTTCATCGATTTCAATCAACGACCACGATCGATCACGAGAAACAGCTAGTAAATATCGGCCATTATTCGAAAATGCCATTCGAACAACGGTTAATTGATGAATAGCTAGACGAATGATTGGCTTCCATGTCGATGTATTCCAAAGAATAATCGCAGCATCGCTCTGATGACTTGCCTATGAGGAAAATCAAAAATAAGAGGATTAATTTTTTGACGTTGAATTGATAAATTACTTTGCATGATGAAGCAATGATCGTGCCCGATGGATTCGACGCAACAGCAACGATTTCATAACCATGACCGTACAATTTTTGAATTTCAGGCCAAAGAGTATTTTGTAGCAAATGTTCTTCGAACGGTGGTTCTAATAGAAATAGACGTTTTGTTGTTTTTTTTTCTCAATATTCTTTGTTGATTTACCATTCAAAACGATTGCTTTAAAAAAACCTTCTTTATACAATCCATCGACAGTCATTGGATTCTCTTCATTCGTCATTGTTGTTGTTGCTGCTGTCGAGTTTTCTTCACTATCGAAAATAGCTTTGTTGGAAAGGCCTAATGCAGGAACATTGGCACCTTCGGGCAGAGATTGTGCACGCTAAAGGATTTCATTTAAAGAAAAAAACTTCAATCTTAAATCTACTTGAATATCTTCATCGACATTAATTTTTGTAATTCTCGCGAAATTTTCGAGGAAATTCTTGGGTGCATCGAATATTCGAAGGATTTTCTCATCAGCACCGGACACAAATCGTTGTTGAGTGGAACCAACAAATGACAAACATTTCATTTCATAACCATGAATCTGTGGCCGACCGATTTCATGCCACGAACTGATCTTTAATCAAAAACACAAAACAATCGATTTCAACATCCTCAAATTCGCTCTCGTACTTCATTTCGTTTCCATTCAGCATGTAAACGTGTCGTTTGATCAGTCGAAACACTGAGCAAATATCGGCCACTGTGTCTATCCCAACAACAATCTTCAACTGTATTGAAATGACCCGCATTGATCACCTGAGGAATTAAATTAATCCGCTCGTCGATCTGAAAATCGAAAAAAAATTACAACGAAATGTTTTTTTTTTGTTGAAAGGAAAATGATTCTACTTGTTCGACTTTCCATAAATGTAGAGCGCCTTCATAACCGTGACCAAGAATATACGAACCACACGGGCTAAACGTACAACCATAAAAGCCGAGCGTATTGCCACCAACTTCACCAACACGAGCCTGTTGATAGAAAGAATATTATGTCCTTTTTTTTTCTTCTTCTGGTCTAAACAATGATTGGTACTTTACTTTATCGATAAACATTTTTTGATTGTCATCAAATGTCCATAAAACCATTGATTTATCCATTGATGCCGATAGAATTGTTGTAGCAGGTCTTTTTTTCGCACGAGCATTTAGCGGATACCAACAAAGACCGTAAATAGCTTCTTCATGTCCTAATAAAATTGAATAGAGTTCAACATCGACATTCACCGGATTTGCATCAGAAATATTCAATAGAAACGAAGATCGTTTCAATTTTAATGCAGACGCATCATTTGTTGATTGATTAGTCGTATTATTGTTTTCATCGAATGACAATTGCCAAATACGAATATAATTATCCTGAGAACAAGTAGCTACAAACCATTGAGATGATGCTAAAAACGAACGTATATCGAATAGAAAAACTTTTCAATTGATGTAATTACAAATTTTTTCAACTGTTATCGTTCGTATCCAATCCTCATGTCCAGTTAAAACAAAAACTTTCTCGGACTAAAAAAGTTGACGAATAGAATTTGAAAATGTTTTCATTTCAAATTCACTGACCACACTATTCGAAATTTGATAGATATGAACTTGATTTTTATCCGTTGCGATAAATAATAAAAATGCTAAAAGAAAACAAACAAACAAAATGAGTCTATCGAACAACTGAAATTTACTATCTTTGTGATTATCTAATGGAACTAATTCCAAAGCAATAGCAAAACCATTTTTAAAATCAATTGTATGTAAACAATTAACTTGAAATAGAGAAAAAAATTCATTTTTAGTCTTTATTTTCTCAATAAACCAACCGGTCGTATCAGATACACGCCAAAATTTAACTGTCGAATCGGCTGAAGCACTGGCAACATGAATATCACTCGAAGAAGTCGATTGATAGCCAACAGCTATCGTTACACTGTTTTGATGGCCAACGAGAGATGCATGTTTTGTATACTAAATCGACGATGAAAATAATTCGAAGGAATAATAAAAGAAAGAACACCATACATCTTCGTCTTTTCCTTTCCATAGACCAATTGTTTTATCTACAGATGCACTCAGGAAATAGAAAAAATCACTATTCGAATCTATTGAAAAGATTTATTCGAAACAATTGTGTTTAGTTTTTTTTGTTTATGGAAAATAAACAAACTTTGCGGTTGTTGTTGTTGTCGAACCCATTTCACGCAATTCAATCGACCTTGATGACCGGAAAATGTTCGACGAACAGAAAATGGAGCACTCTACAATCAATAAAGATTAGTACATCTTCAAAACTAGAATCTATTCATACATCAGAACATAGAGCTACACTATTTGTAACTCCATAGATTAGCCGTGGTCCATTTTGCCAGTCGAGTGAATGTGGACAACAATTGCATCCTGCACTTATATAATCCACATTAATCTTAACATTGATTGAACTAGTCGTTGTCATTGAAATCTGAAAGAGATCGATTTTAATTCGTAGAAGTATGCTAATTGAATATGTCAAATGAATGGTATTAGAACTAAATATCGAACTAGTCGAATTAGAATTTAGAGTACTTCAATGACGAGACGACGATGCCGACAAGGAGAGAGAATGATGAAAATTGATTTTAATTGGACGATTTATTAGCCAACAGAATTTCGATAACGTTTAGTATTTATTCATTTATTCGTTCGTTCGTTCATCTTCATAGAGTGTAAAGAAGTTGACATGAATATGGCTATTTCAACCACGTTGACAACTATCATGCAAGATTTCATCAGATAGATTGCATTACATGATGCAATACTGTAAGAATTCGATCATTTCAATGTGTAGTAATTTATTGATAGTGAAGAAAGAAAACTCATTTTTTAAAATATATTGTCAAATAAGAAAAAGAAACATTAATTATCCAAGAAGACTACAATATGTGAAAAGAAAGAAATGTTTTGTTTAATTTTCATCTGCATTTTTCGCCGGTTTAGGTGGAGAATTCCATGTTTTCGGCGGTGGAAGATTCTCAATAGGTGTAAATTTAAAACGTTTTTCGAATTCTCGATCATAATTAACTTCTGATGTATCCGATAAGTGAGCTGTTGGCGCAATTTCAGAAGGATTTTTAGGTACATTTCTTGCAGGAATTTTTGGTGCCAATGGACTTGATACATAAGAGTCAGTTTTAGTCGTCATTTCGTTAAATTTAGCAACATGTTCTGGGTTAAGTGTCACTGTAGGTGCAGGGGCATTATTGTTTACATTTGGTTTGAAAGATGATGATGAAGTAGTCGGTGGTGGTGGTGGTGCTGCGCGTGTATGTTTTGGAAGATTTCCTGAAAATGAATGCAATATGTTTATTAGATAATTATCGAGAGAAAACAAGAATCATTTGAACTAACCTGTCGATGAATTAGCAGATTGAGTTTCTCGTGGTGGAGGTGGAGGTGGTGTTGCTGTTGATGGTCGTTCTTCAGTTTTTTTAGTCTTATTAGCAGGTCCATCGGAACCAGTATTTGATTTCAATTTCTTTGCAAGTATTTGTGATGCTAAATCTCCTCCTCCGACAATTGGAGCAGGACTTGGTCTTTCATTTGCACCTGACTGACTTGCAGAACTAGCTCGAGCAGACGCTTCATTACTAGCGGAACCACTGCTAGGTTTTACAGTACCGACACTTGGACCACTTCGATCATCAGTTTGTACTTTTTTAAGACCGCCTTTAAATCCAGTAATTTCATTGAGAAGACCAGCTCGATCAGCACCGCCTGCTGGTGGACTAGGGATTTCAGCATTTCCTGGTGGTGGTGGTGGCGGCGGCGGCGGTGGAGGTAGAGGAGCTTTCGATGGTGGTACTGTTTGATGTGCTGCAGTATCGACACCAACTAAATAATATAGAGATAAATTGTAATTAAATTTACAAGAATTATGTTTGAGAGTTTTCTTTACCATTGGACCGAGATGTATCAGTTGAAGGTGTTGGTACTTGTGTTCGCGATGAAGATATTGAAGGAGAATTTGTTGATGATGTTGATGTTGTTGGTACTTTAGGTTGAACTGTTTTAAGCGCTGGTTTTGGCGATTGTGTTGGAGGATTATTCGATGGAGTGGATGTTGATGGTCGTTCTTCAGTTTGTTTAGTCTTGTTAGCAGGTCCACCGGAACCAGTAGTTGATTTCAATTTCTTTGCAAGTATTTGTGATGCTAAATCTCCTCCTCCAACCATTGGAGCAGGACTTGGCCTTTCATTTGCACCCGACTGACTTGCAGAACCAGCTCGAGCAGAAACTTCATTACTAGCGGAACCACTGCTAGGTTTTACAGTACCGACACTTGGGCCACTTCGATCATTAGTTTGTACTTTTTTAAGACCACCTTTGAATCCAGTAATTTCATTGAGAAGACCAGCTCGATCAGCACCGCCTGCTGGTGGACTAGGGATTCCAGCATTTCCTGGTGGCGGCGGCGGCGGCGGCGGTGGTGGAGGTGGCGGTGGCATATCTTACGACTTAAATTCGAATATTAGACGAAAATGTTATGCATTTACTATGTCTAAAATGAGTAAATACGATGAAAACATATATAAATACGTTGTAACAAACATGAATAATCAAACGAGAAAGAAAGAAAAATAAAGGAAAAAAACAGTCTGACAAATAAAATCACGAAACCTCAATTGAGTAGGCAAGTGTATATTTTTTTTGCGTTCTCTACAATTATTTTCATCATGAATCAACAGTCAAAATAGTCAGAAGCCTGTTTTATGTATAAACTAATGATTAATCAGAAGAAGACGAAAAAGAAGATCTCTACAATGGAAGTTAAATGTTAAACACATTGCAATATTTTTAATTGAAGACGAAAAAGAACTATAAAATATTTGATAATCATGTGTAGAGGTGATGGTGTCGTTCTTATCTATTAACAATTGAAAATGAAAGTGAAAAAAAATCTTTTTCATGTCCACAGAAGAAACAAACGGGGCCGCAAAGTTTCAAATACATTTCTTTTTTAATGAAAAGAACAGCAAGAAAAAAAGGGTCACGAGTATTTTGCAAGATAGAACGAAAAAAAGTGTGTCTAGAATATTATCTTGTATTTATCGTTAATAAAGATAAAAAAAAAGAAAAATAGTATAATCTTTTTTATTTTACAATAATTGAGAGCAGTAATAAAGTGTAACAAATTGAAATTCTATTTAATTTTTAGTACTTCAATAAAAATCTCTATACTGAGAGTATATGTTTTGATGTTTGTGGTTTAATAAGTCAATTGTTTGAAATAAAACTGATTATATTGTGTTCTTAATTGAAATCGAGATTAATCAAATACAATTTCATTGAAAAATACACCGTGTGTGTGCGACATCTTAATATTTATTGTGAAAATGACACTTTCTCTCTTCTTTTAACACTTGTTGTGAACTGTATATTCAAGTGTGTTGCTTGATATTTTCAATCAAATATTTATCTATCAAGGTTACTCGTAGAATGAAATAAATGTTTTTCTTTTCGATATCCTTGAATAAGTTCGTTCGAATTCGATCTTTTTCCCTTTCTTCTCTAGCGGTGGATCGATAGTATTTTTTGTTCTATCTTATGATAAATAGTGTCGAGATACACGTGAAAAGAATGCATACACAGACTGATGTGCGTCATATTGTAAAATATCGATCTATTCTATTCGTCTTGTTCTTTCTTCACAGATTACATGCTGACAAAAAACAAACAGGCATTATTTTGCCGTTTTTTGAGGGTCACGACTAATACTTCGCTTATTTATCATTTGCCGGTGCCTATCGTTAACGGTGCTAATCTTCAATAATACTCTTCGATGTTTATCTTCATGCTTTTTTTCTGTATAAATATATGACATGCATTGTTTGACCAATATCTTCGACGCGATTTCTGTCTAAAAATTCTATTAGTAAGTGTGTATTCAGTCAATATTGTCTCTTGGCGATGGTATATATATGACGAGTGAATAATGAGGAAAAAATAATAGATAAATGATAAGAATGATGTATGGAAATAAATAAATAAAAAATAAATTACTATTTTTCCTCTTCTTCTTCTCGTTTTTTTTTCTTTCAGTATATTTCTCGTCGTTGTTATTATAGTTGGAATTGAAAAAAAATCCTTCTTGTCTCTTCCAAGGGTTTATTTTACCGTTCTTCTTTCTTCTTTTTGCATTTTTTTTACTTTTCTTCATATTTTCTTCGATCGTGCGCTTTACATTCAGTTACCTAACTCACGTATTTAAATGTTAAGGTCTCGTCACATTTCCTCTTCTTCAGTTGTTAAGTGACGAAGAAAATAAAAGGCAGATTGTATACTCCTCGTTTATTTTATATGTGATAACATTTAGAAGCATTTTTACTTCTATCAGTGGAATAAAATCTTAGTTTTAAAAAATATTTACTATAAGTCGATAACGGTAACCAACAACACGATAACATTTATGTGATTTTAGAGGAAAAAAAACACCATCTGCAGATGAAAACACCTATCGCACCGAACAGTGGTGTTCGTTATGAACCACCTATACAAGGTCTTCAACGAAAACGTTGTTGTACAGGTTAGTGATTTGATGTTTCGACAAATATTTGAATACATTTTGTTTATATTAAAGATATTCCATGCTGTTTTATTTTTCTCATCTTTATTCTTGTCTTTGTTGCATTGAGTTATTTTGCTTTTCAAGAAGGTATATTTGATCTATATTTTATAAATGAATCCGAATTTCAAAAAATAAATCATCTAGGTAATCCTGAACAATTACTACATCCAACCGATAGTCAAGGAAATCTATGTGGTTCGGGTAGTTTTCGTGATCGACCTTACGTCTATTTTTTCGATTGGACAAAATGTATCAAAGCATTTAACATCCCCGTCAATATGCTTAGTGGCCGTCCGTTTGTTTGTCCAACGACGCAAGTTTGCGTTCGACAATGTCCTAACGTAACATCTCATTATACATTCTATAATTACAATGCTAATCGTGTTTGTACATACGATGTTAATACGACAGATACGAACAACCAACAATTGGTTAACAATGGAAAATGTACTCCATATATCATTGCTAGTAAACCGATTTTTGATCGATGTATGCCAGAAAAAATACAGAGTTTGACAAATAGTATCATTCGGGTTTGATGAATATCTTAATCTATCAATGAAAAACAGCATTTTGTTGTTTTCTCATAGGCGACTGATAGTGATGGTGTGAATAAGACGATACTTGATGCCAATGGACAAGCGTTGAATGGGTCAAAACTCGAAGAAGTCAGTTTATTCTTTCTTTTGAAATGGATTTATTCGATGAAAATTGTTTTTGTTGTCAATGCAGGGCTTGAAATACTTAGGTGATCTATTGAATTTAAAACAAGTCGGCGCATTTCTACTCGAAGATTTAACTGTATCATGGAAATTTATTCTATTCGCATTAGGTTTAGCTGCAATTGCATCTGTAAAAAAAACAAATCTTTGATTTAAAAAAAACAACAAAAATGAAATGATTGTTGTTTTTTAGTTTATTTGGATTGTTCTAATGCGTTGGCTGGCAAAACCAGTTGTTTGGCTAGGAATTCTTTCGTTTGTGTTCATATTAATTGTACTTACTGTTTTATCATTCTACGAATTCAATCAACTTCGTCAAAAGAATAATAATCAAATAATAACTGAATTTAAATTTGTTGCCGATTTAAATTATTATCGAAATTTACCAATAACATGGTTGATTATTGGAATTCTATTAACAATTCTTCTTCTTATATCCATACTCATTCTTTTCGCTTTACTCAAACGTTTACGAATGGCTTTAGCTATTCTTAAAGAAGCATCGAAAGCAGTTGGATATAATTTCTTCAGTTTATTCTGGCCATTCGTACCGTTTCTATTACAAATTGGAATTTTTGCCTATTGGGCTGTGATTGCTGTTTATTTATCAACATCGGGCAAGCCTATTTATCGTATTGCATATAATGAAACAATTGGTAATACAACGAATGTTACCTATGGAAGTATTTGTGATCCACAGAAATGGAATTCAACGAGTCAATCGAATGGACAATGTGTCTTTTGGGAATTTGGTTATGATCCACAAGTTAATTTAGATAGTATTCTAAATGGTATAAGAGAAATTCTCTCTCTATATATACGAATATATTCAATATTGTCTTGTTTTTTCTTTAGGTAGTGACAAACATTTCGAAAGTTTTATTCGTTTTGTTAATGAACATCAATGGCTACCACAAGCTTATTCTATATTTATGTTATTCTGGATCACAGCTTTCATTATTGGATTTAGTCAATTAGTTCTCGGTATGATATTTTATTTGTTTGTTTTTTTTCATTCAAATCTCATTCGTTTTCTTTTGTGCTTAGCTGGTGTTTACGCACGTTACTATTGGGATCGTGAACGTTTCGGTTTTCCATGTTCATCATTACTTGCATCATTTCTTCGTGCATTGATCTTTCATCTCGGTACAATTGCATTTGGTTCATTGATTATTGCCATTGTCAAATTAATTCGTAGCATATTAGAATATATTGAAAACAAATTAAAAGAAAAAACAGGTTCTGTTGCTCGATGTCTATTTTGTTGTTGTCGATGTTGTTTATTTTGTTTGGAAAAATTCTTAAAATTTCTCAATCGCAATGCATATATTATAACGGCTATCTATGGAACAGGATTTTTTACATCAGCACGACGTGCTTTTCATTTGATTGTATCGAATCCTGTTCGTTTACTTGTCATTGATAGAGTTTGTGATTTTTTAATTTTCTTGGGCAAATTAACAATTACTGCTGGTATTGGAATTCTTGCATTTTTCTTTTTTACAAATCGAATCGTTCAAGCCAAAGCCTATGTACCTGAATTGCATTATTATTTTGTTCCATTATTTTTAATTGTTATTGGTGCATACATTATCACTCAATGTTTCTTTTCAGTTTATTCAATGGCTGTTGATACGCTGTTTATTTGTGCTTTACAAGATATGCAATTATACACAAGTAATAAAGAACATCATTTAATGATGCCAAAAGGATTGAAAAAAGTCTTTGATGTGCATGAAAATTGATTTGACGCTTCTCTTTTTTGTTATCGTTATTATTCTTTTCTTTATGTGTGTGTGTGAGTGAATGATTATTTTTCTACAATAACTATCCCGATTAGAAGATTTTACAACGAAGATATCCTTTTTCTATTTGTGTGCTTTTTATGTGCTGTAGAATATCATCGTTGTGTGTATAAATTGAAAACAAGAATATTCTTCGAAATAATGTTAATTCTTATTTTCGATTAGATCGAAATTCGTTTGTTTATTAGAATATTTCTCCAATTAAATGGTACAGTCAAATCACAAGTGCGCACTTGTTCACTAATATCTTCGCCTAACGGTGATCGACCTTGAGGCGCGAAATTTTCGGGCATTTTTGAGAGAATATTCAAATTCCGACGATGTCGTTCAACGCCATTCCTAAGATAAAAAAAAATGTTAATCTCAATAAGAATTCAAATAAACAAATTGATGTCGTACCAAGCAATCATTACACCATTGTCCGTACATAGATGTGGTGGTGGACAAACAAGTTCAACATTATAATGAGCACAGAGATCATGAATTCGTTGTCGAAGAAATAAATTACTCGACACACCACCTGAGAGAACCTAAATCGAAGAAATACGTAGGAGTACAAGTCATTTTCTATAATCATAATTACAAGAGTTCGTTTCCATTGTGGTTTTTGTACTGTTTCACAAAACAATATAGCTCGATGTACACGTGTTTCGATATGTCGAACAATACTCGATTGAATACATGCAGCAAAATCTCTTAATGTTTGTTCATCACTTGTATTTGAACCTAAGATATATCTACTAGAAAAATTCTTTTCATTCATAGAAATTGCATCTACCAGTATAAATCCCTTGTTTTTCAATAACTCGTTGAGTTTGTGATAGCATACCACCAAAACTAAATGAACAATCTTTCATTTTTGCTGAATATTTCGATGTTATCAATTGAAATCGTTTTTCATCGCCATCAAGTGCTAAACGTGCAATCGCTGCTCCACCTGGCAAATCTTGAACAAGTGGATGTTCATGTAATTTCATTTCACGTGCACTCTACATTCAAACAAGACAGAGATTCAATTATTCGTTCAGAAACAACTGTTCAACAAACCCTATCAAATGCTTGTCCAGGTGCAATATCTTTTGTTTCACCTAATCGATAGAATTTATCAACATCTTCAACAATTCCTAGAATACAATGACCACCACTTGCTAATAGAACCATAAATGGAAATTGAACACTAGAAAACAACAATCGATTTTTGTTTCATAAAACGAAAACAAAACAAACTCGTGTGTTAAACGAACAGTAAGCGCATGAGCTTCCATGTGATGAATCGGTATAAACGACAAATGTGTATATTTCTGAAGAAGTTGCCGAGTAAAATTGATTCCTTGCCATAGGGAAATTTCTAATCCAGGTTTAACACTTGTTGCAATGGCTGCTATCGTCTAGACTAAATCATATTCCAATGGAAATCGCTCGATATCTTCTCGATTGACTCACATTCCATTCAATGTCTTTCATAACTTCGGCTACAACAGGTACTAAATTGTCATAATGATGATTTTTGGCAATACTCGGCACGATACCACCCCACGGTTGGTGAAATTTCAATTGACTTCGACATGCTTCGCTAATAATCGTTCGATCGGTATCAACAACAGCTGCTGCTGTATCATCACAACTCGTTTCGATACCCAAAATTCTCAATGTATGAACAAATCGTTTTGTTGATGATAATCTTCGAATCATAAGTTTTAATCTTTTTCTTTTCTTTTCGCTGAAATAATAGAATAAAGTCTCATTGGTTTTTTTATTTCTATGACTTTTTTTTTCTTTGCTTAGAGCAATCGTTTGATTTTTATAAATTTACAATAAAATAAAAAATAGAAAATGAAAAATTAATTTTTCAAGCTAAGCCAAGATCTTCCAATACACTTCGTTTATCTTCCAGCTCATCCTAAAATATAAAACAACAACAAATAAAGAGTGAAAGAAAATTCATTTAATAAGAAATAAGTCATTCTAATACAGTCGGGACAAAGCCTTGTTGTCAAATACAAACGTACATTAAAAGCATAGATATTCGAGTGATATTCTCATGCATAGTGGAAATTTTTATTTGAGTTATACGTGAAATACATGTTTTTGAAAAAAAAACTGAAGACGAGGGAGGGAGACAAAAGCGAAATCATTATGCAAATTCTCAACATCTGACTAAATAAGAAATCCAAATGGTTAAAAACAAACGAAGAACAAGAATACATGCAAAAGCGTGCTGGTCATATTAGTTTTGTTCTTTTAAAATCAAATTATCCAAGACCATGATCTTCAAAGAAACCCTGCGGTGTTTCTTCCTAGAAAAAGAGAGATAAAGGCCAAAAGCGATTAAGCAATTAATCGTGAGATTTCATTCTATTTAATCTTAGCAAAAAAACGAGAAGAAGAAGAAGAAGAAGAAGATTTCAAAACGAAATCAAGCGCCCCGAAAGAATTCTTTTCAAATAGCTAATTGCATAGAAACAAAAAATCAAGTCAATCCGCATTCATAGAGTATTTCTTGTAGTTGATCATCCTGCGAATTATATTTTCGTTTGAGTAAGGTGTAGGGTAACAGTTAGTAATCAAACTTTGAAAATAAATCGAACTAGAACTTACTTCTTGAATAACATCCTGATCATTAATGGCTTTGAGTACACATTTTTTACTAGTTTCTTGAATTTCTCCGCCCAAAATGAATTCATCAAAGATGAAATAAGCTTTTTCGAAATTAAAAATAATATCCAGTTCGCAAACCTAAATCGAATTCAAGCTCAATTTGTCTGTCAATCAAATCCTCTTACACTGCCAAAGTATTTGTCTAACAGTTCAACATAACGATGGACTGTCTCCAGTGTTAACAATTCATTGTCATCTTGTTCGACTGCACAACAAAAATAAAGACTAGCATAACTTGAAACCAAAGGATTTATGTCTAGAAAAATTCCATCAATGCTAAACACTACCGTTTATAAACAACTTTCAGATCTTTCCATTCGAGAAAACTCGACATTTTCGGTTTACGCGAAAGAACAGCTGCGATAAGTTCTCTCGTGATTTTCTTCTTGGATTTTTCAGTTTGTGATGAATACCATTTTTGCAGACGAAGTTTTCCTTGTCGACTGAACAAGAGAATAAATTGAATCTAGACAAAACAAAACAACCAAATATGCGTCAATCTCAATTCTCAACACGAGATTTACCATTGATAATCTACAACAAACAATATAAGAAAAGAAAACATAAGGCAATGTTTTCAACGTTTTAAATAAAAAGATATGAAGTTTGCATGACTTTCTTTTTAGATAAATCAAGAAGAAAAATCAAAACACACACGCGCGTATCTGACAGAAAACAGAACAAAATCAAATACGACGATAGAATCGAATTTTCTTCTTTCTTTTTGATTTGATAATTTTGCTTCTTTTTTTTCGTGCATCATTCTGAATTTGTTGACGATTCACAAAAGAAAACTGAGTTAAAAAGAACAGCGAACTGGTGCAAACACAAGATCTATCACTAAATATCAAGCGAGAACAAAAAAAAACAAAAAAAGTATATGCATAAATGATGAGGATACTGTTACGGAAAGATAAAATAAGCTCGAAACTTAAAAAATAAAACAAAAACGAGATTTTTCTTCAATCTAAACAGCGGTCATTAATGTCGATCGTAGATTGGAATTACGAGTCGAATTTGTTGTTGGACGGATTGTTGAAAATGAGCTCGATGATGACGATGATGCGGATGAAGTTGTCGGTGAATTAATCGGTTTTAGATTCGAATTTGATTGAATGAATGCCGATGTTGAACTATGATTGAACGGAACAACAAAACGAAATTTACCAATGCCATCATTTTTTGCTAGATTGTCATATCCTTGTGAATATGGAGTTTCTTCTTCCTCTTCTTCGTCTTCGTTGTTTTCAAAAGAAAGAATCGGCTCCACCGATCGCGAACTTCGCAGTGTCGGCTTTTGATATTGCTCAAAAGGCGTAATAATACACTTGGCTGACCGTTCGATCGTTATCGGAATATCATAAACACGCTTCGAAATCGGCATATTCTCTACCGATTCTTTGGAAACTGTTCGTAGATCTTCGACAGTTTTCGATGATTGAATCGAATTTGTACTCGATCGCGGTGGAATCGGTGGCGACGATGGTAGGGCATCGTAAGTTTGAGTATTGACATCGAGTTCGTTGGACAGAGGCGTTGAGAAATGTTTGGTAAATAGATTGACAAGTTTGTTGACATAATCACTTGGACTCGTTTGAGTTGATGCTCGACGAGGCGGCAGAGGATTTTGCTGATGTCGACGACGAGACGACGAATTCTCTGATGTACCTAAACAGGAAACTGTCTGTTCAGGAGACGATGGAGGATCAATGGGCGGTCGAGATGGTTTCGATTTCGAACGACGAGACGATTTATCGTGTCGTTCTGGTGGCGAAATAACATGATTATTATTTCGATCGACGATTGGCGTTGACATAACCGCGACATTATCATACGGTTTAGGTGCATCGTAGGTTTCATTTGACAGATTCGCGATGGCACTGCCGACATTCACTGCCGTGCGACGTGTTGGAACGACAAACGTTCGATCGTTGCCCTCGTCCTCGTGTAATTGCGATGCATTATGATAGATCGCTTTTCGCAGACTCGGCGGCGAGACAGGAATCGATTTAATACTTGACGCTGCATAAATTTCTATGTTCAAAACAAAATGATTTTATCAACCTAATAAAGAAAAATTACCAGTTGTCGATGAAACCGCATCGACATCGGAATAAATATGAGTTTGTGATGAATTCATCGGCGTTTGCCGATGTTTGCTCAATGGTGTTGAAGTTGCACTAGGAGGCAGAGGATTGGCCGTGAAAATAAACTGCGAACTACCAGCGATTTCGACGTATTTCGCTAAAGTATTCAACAATCGTCCCATGCTGTAGATATTATTTCCTCGGATAAATATCGTTCCGACTTGTTCGTCGATCAATGCGAATTGAATATCACGAGTTCGTTCCTCGGGAAACGATAATTTACAACGATTTAAATGTAATTCCTGTTCGGTTTGATCGCTTAAACGTGATTTATGCACGCGAAAGATGCCGTCGACAATCGTACAATATTTCGTGACGAATGTTTGATTATCGAGAGACACGACGAGAAAACCGCGTAGTTCGCAGTGTTTTCGTGTTTTGTCGTCGACACCTGCGACGCTCGCCATTTGATCGAGTAAATGCGAGACGATTTGACCTTTCTTTCGGTTAAATTGAGTGAAAACACGACGGGCATTGCGCGAAAGTGTTTTTACATTACTTCGACCTTTTGATTTCTGCGTCGATGCCGTTGCATCACGAAAAGCCTTTCGAAAAAAAAAAACAATAAATTTATTCTTTCGAAACAAAAAATCGGCAAAATGTGTTTACTTTTAGCCAAATAGGGATCTGATTTGGGTCCGGTGGTCGGACATAGATCGCTTCGGCGAGACCGATTTGCAAACACAAACATTCGACTTTATCTAAAACTGTTGTTTGAACTTTAGCATTGGTCATATCCGACACCCACAATGGTGAACAATCGCTATCCGATAGAGTCGAATTGTTTGTTTGAGATTTCTTATCAGCTGGAAAACAAATGAGATCGTAATCATCGAGAACATAATAACGCCAAATCCAATTATGATTTTCATCGTAAGTCAACAGGAGACCATCGGCGATGATGGTCGACGAAGGAGTTGAGCTCGACAATCGACTAGGAATTTTATCATTTTGTTGTACTTGAGGAGATAATGCTTCGAGATAGGTATTCTTCGGCATGTCGATATACCATTGACTACTTGACGAATTCGTTGAACGTCTTGGGATTGTTGGAGTTGGGAGTTGTTGTTGTTGTCGTAATTGTTCTTCGAGGTCTTGTTTTCGTTGTTCTTCTTCTTCGTCAGTGAAATCATCGCTTTCAATATCAGACGCAATTTCTGCATTCATTCTTTTTTTTTTAATAAAAAGAAACAAAGAGAAAGTTATTAGACTTCAATATTGACATTGTCAATGACTTTTACAGTGACTGATCGTCGACGAAAGGTGTTTGCTGATTGGTCGACTTGCCAATTTGATCGAGTTTATCAACATACATCGCAGCAATTTGCCGATGATCGCCATCTAAATGTGAACTATTTAACATTGACCGAAGAAACGATTCGAGACCGGGCAAAAGATCTACGACGAAAAGAGAACAGCCGACATGTTAGTCAAAATTCACACTTATCTTTCGATCTTACCATTGACATTTGAAGACGATGTCGAAGCCATTTTATTTGAGGACAGAAATATTTCAATAGGAGACGTGGATTTTTGATCATGCATTACACCAATTCACATCCTTCATCGATTATGTTAGTAGGGGAGCGGGCCCTTCAGCTGTCTACAAATAAAAACAACAACAGCATAATAGTACTTGATCAATGACGCAAAAATCGAAGAAAAGACGAGTCTCGCTTTTTTTTGCTCTCTCTCTCTCTCTCTTCTGCTTATTGTAATGTTTGAATAGTTTGTCAATTGAATTGTGAGACCTCCTCTCTTGAATTGTACGAATGTATCGTATGTATGTTTATTAGCTAGCTATGTTGACCTTCATTTTAACGCAACCCTTTCGAATACACATGCTTTAAATGTACAGTACAGTTCTCTTCTTTTTTTTTTCTTCTTCTTTCTTTCTATGTATATCGTCTTCTCTCATTTTCATGCCGTTGTAGGTAAATAGGGGGGAGAGAAACGAGAGTGTGAAGGGAAAAAGAGAAAGGTTAACATCTACCTCGGCCACCTACTCGACCGATTGCAAAGTTGTATGTCCACATGTGAAGTTTTAAGAAAAGAACACGAAAAGAAGAACAATTTTGCTTTATCGAACAATAGACACACACACACATACACATACATATATCTTTTTTTTTGTTAAATACAATAAAGAAAAAACGTTGTCTGAAATTTAATATGAATATACACGTGTAAATTCTCGTTCGTTTAATTGCACACACACGCACACATGATTCGTTTTTACCTTGTCTCGATGAATATATTTGTTTATTTTTGTGACTTTGTCGACAATGATGGATAGACTTAAGTTCAATTTACTTAAGACAATCTCTCAGCTATGTGTCCGTGTCGTTGTTTGCAATGTAAATCTCTCTTAAAGCAAGATCAAAGTAAGTTCGCTCGCATTTCGTCCTTAGGGAGAAATACTTCTACCTATTCTATTAATGTACAAACGATGCCTATTTCAAGTATCGATTAGAGACAAGAATTTCTATTTCACTATTCAATAGAAAAAAAAACTGTTTCCTATTCTCCTATAACTCGTAATGTATCAATATAAAGTTATGTTCACATCATCCATATGACCTTTTTTCGTCTAATCGTACATAAACAAACCTCTAAATACCGTGTGTATTACATGGCATTCATTCATTTTTAACGCAAACTGTCGTCACCACATTTTGATGATGAACAACTTTTGCTTCAATAAAAGATGACGTAATCAATAATATAAACGCGTGTACGATCGATATATCGATCTTTTCAGTCGAAATATTGTGATATACAAAAAAAACTGATAGATATCTAAAAAAGAAAACGAAGCAGAAAGGTGAGAATTATTAATTAGAAAAAAAATAATCACTGAAAAATACTCTTAACAATTACAATAGGAAGTGCCAAATGAAAGAAATGCAAATGTAAAAAAGAACAACTCAAACTGTTCAAATTTTGCTTTTGTTTTTAAAACGTATATCGCATACGTTCTGTGTAGCCTAATTTCTCTAAATTAGGTATGCATGCAAATTTAATCATTGGCGGTGGACCGCAAATACATATCAACGTTTCATCAGTTGGAGGCGGCATATGTTCTTTCAACATAGCTTCGTCAATAAAACCTTTCGAATATTTCCATTCTTCAGGTGCTCGGTCAACGGTATACCAAAGTTTGAATGTGACAGAATTTGATTCAGCCAATTGTTCTAATTCATCACGTAATAAAATATCTTGTTCCGTTTGATTAGCAAATAGAAGCCAAATTTTAATATCAACACGTTTATTCGGTTCGGTTGATGTTTGTTCTTTTAAAATTTCATTCAATATTTGATACATTGGTGTTATACCGGTTCCACCGGCTATGAGACCGAGGTGTCGAACACGTCGAGTCACGAATGGATCAGGTTTATGCGGACGTATATCGAATAAGCCTTTGTCTTTGTAAATCAAATTACCCGATGGACCACTCACATCGATTTTATCACCAATAGAAAATTTATCGAGATATTGAGTCATTTTACCATGGGGATAGATTTTAATTACAAGATCAAAATATCCTTGATTGTCATCAGAGGTTGTTGGTGTATAAGGTCGTTTGACTAATTCTTCATTGATACGAGCTGTTAGATAGATGTGTTGGCCAATAGGTAAGCCAAGGACATGTTTAGTTGATGGAAGTTGAAAACGAAAAAGACGTGTATCATGTGAAAGATTTTCTTTGCTCATTAATGCAAACGAATATTTGATATCTGGATTTTGTAAAGCAACAACTACATTTCGTTTAGCACCACCAGATGGTTTTAAATTTCGAGCGAAATATAAAATTACGAAACAGACAACGCCGAAACCACCGAGAATTGCAACCGTTGATATATCAATTGTCATTCTTATCTGGAATAAAATAAATCATTCGAATATAAATCTTTAGAAGAAGAAGAAGAAAAAAAGGCAAACGATCAAATCGTTAAGCAGGATAATGTCATGCATATTTATTCAAATTATCAAGCAATTCAAAATAAATGAAATAGAAAAGAACGAGAAAAAGAAAAAAAGATCTAGATTAAAAGCAAAGTACCGGGTAAAACGAAGGAAAAAAAGCTACTATTATTATTATTATTTTTCTTTAATTTGATTTCATTGGTCGATGACTCAAGCAATATAAAACTTTGCTGTTACTACTGCTGCTGTGCTAACCAATCTAAGATGATAACGATAGGCGGCCTAATTAACAAGTTCTTTCTCTAGTTATTTTATTCGCATTCGAATAAATGAATCTAGGTTCAAATAAAATGAACTATACATCAACGCACTTGTTTCGAGCTTTTTTCGTGTTTATATTTAGATTGTCTCCATTCGCGCTGAAGTTTTCATTTGATTTGGGAATTTTTATTTTATACAACGATTGCTATACGGAGAAACATAAGCAGAAAACATGAAATTTATCGTTAAAAAAGCAAGACGCAGTAGTGAAGCTGATCGAAGTTATCTATAATGTATTATGCGCTAAATGTACAAGTACCATCGATCGAGAAAAATCTCTCCAGCTCAGGTCGAATTAGCACGTTCATAAACAAACGTGATTTACCGTAAATTGTGTAAAATGGTCGTATACACTATCGTTTTGTACCATCACAACGACCATATTGGATCTTGCCCGTCTCCTCGTATTTGACAATTAAAACGAGAAAGCCCAGTCTTTCCATGATGAAAGAGATATTTTTAACTGATTTTTTAAAATTTAATGTTGAATATTTCGGTATTTAAATGAATATGACAAATCAAACATCGATTATCTTAAGTTGTTAGCGGAACATCTGAATGAATCGTTACCAGTAATTTTAGATTCATCATTATATATTTTTCGTCGGCATATTGTTTTTCGAATTTCTTTTTGCTTCGCCCGTAACGTTTGTTAATGCTAATTTAAAATAAAAACAAAACGGATTTTTGTCTAAACACACGTCTTTTTTATTTTCCCCATTTTCGTTCAAATTCAGTTTGAGGGTGAGAGCGAAATGTGTGATTGAGTGCTGATGTGCGACATCTATAGACATTTTGATGAAATTTGAAATAAAATTTTAGTTTTTAATATGAATGAAATAATAAATAAATTTTTAATTTTTTCTAATCGGCTTAAATGTCATATTTTTTCGCAAGAATTTTCGCAAATACTCTTCAGAGGTTTGATCTCTGTGAATGGATTGATGGCTAATGAAAAAACGAGCCATTAGGAAACTAAACTATTCAAAAAAAAAAACTTTCTTATTTATTTATTTTTTTGCATATGCATATCTATTTCTCTAAATCGTTCATTTCTCGCTCAAAAAAGACATTCTTTTGATTTTTTCTTTTTCAGATCTTCGTCTCCTGAGTATAAAATACAAAAAAAAATCATGGACTATTCAATCGATCGTGGTTCCGTCAAAGATGTTGATCAACAACAATTTACAGCTGCCTTTGCCGAATTTCTCAAAAAAACCGGCAAACTCGAAGTACCATCAGGTAACTGGGTAGACGTTATCAAACTAGGAATTCACAAACAAATGGCTCCCGTTGATCCCGATTGGTATTACACACGTTGTGCATCAATTGCACGTTTTCTCTATCTTCGTCGAACAGGTGTCGGTGCTTTTACACGTGTCTATGGCGGTCTTAAACGTAACGGCGTACGTCCATCACATTTTCAACATGGTTCACGTAGTGTCGTTCGTAAATGTATTCAATCACTTGAAAAGGCCAAACTCGTTGAAAAACATGCATCAGGTGGTCGTGTACTTTCAACATTAGGCCGACGAAACATGGACACAATTGCCAAACAAGTTGCCGAAAAACTCGCTCGACAACAACAACAACAACAACAATAAAAAAAATTGATTTTGTTTTTAAACAATGAAAAAGCAAATTAAAAGAGAAAACAAATTATATCATAAGAAATAAAAAATCATTTATCTTTTTCGTAAAGAAAAAAAAAACACTTGTTTTTGTTGTAACATCCGAATAAACAAAGAAAAACCGTACAAATAATTTTTTGTTTTATTCAATTGAGAAGAAAACAAGCACGAGAAGTAAATAAACAAACAAACTAAAAGACAATGATCGAAACAGGTCCAAGTCACTTATTGGTCTCCATAGATTAGTCATTCTTCCATTCTTCTTTCGTTCTCTTATGTTTCACTTGTAAATAACTTCATAGTACGAATATGATTCTCCTACAAACAAGCCTAATATCCCAATAAATCTGCTAATCATCGTTATCGCAGACAGGTAAGACAAACAATCGATTGAGTATTAATCAGAGAACAAAGTTTATTTCGTTATTCATCTATTTATGATAGTGAATGAGATCATAAAAAAAGAGTAAAGAATATATAAAAAAAAACGACGGAGACTTCGATTTAGTTCGTATATGTACAATTTCATGTAAACCATCTCACACCCGCGCTCATTAAGTGCGAAAAAAAAGAACGTCAGACAGAAATAGAGAATATATATAAGTCATTTGTAAATACGCGTCGTTTTTTCTTCTTCTTCTTTCATCTATCAATTCTTCGGCATTCACATCACCATCATACATATATGCTACCGATATAAATAAAAAAAAAAACAACATTACTACCATCGTTACTTTTCGATTCATCATCTTTGCACATATATATATATTTCTTATCAAACAAAAATAACAACTCAATCCAGTCATGTATTTCAATAAGATTTATTCAAATTCGATAGAACGTACTATTTCCTATCCCTCGGTATCGAATGATGCACACGGCATGGAACTACAACAATGTCAACCACGACGACGACAAACTATTGATCATGATAATATAACAACTGAATCTGATGGTGTATTTCGTACACAACGGTATCCAATGTCAATATCTAAACAAGAATTGAATCAACGACCGTTGAATAACAACAATCTCATGAAAATGCCAGCTAATTCTTTATATATACCAGATCCTTCACCTATTATAGTCTCTCCAACACCAGACATACTCGAGGAGAGGTAAGACATTTTCTAATCCGATGAGTTAATAGCAATGATCAACAATTAACTAATCGTCTTGTTTTTTCTGTATTCATTTTCATTTCATTCGCATGATTGACCTTTTTCGATATCTCTCGTTCGAGTAAAACTTTTTGCCATTTAGCCTTTTTTTTGTTTTATGAGTCAACCAAACAACGTGAAGATTAAGATAAAAAACGAATCTAATGATTCATCGAAACGACTAAATACGAATAGCTAAAGTGATTTTATGATTTGCAATAATTTCCTCCTTTAAAAAATGCACATGTGTTTTTTGTTTATTCTGTTTATAAATTGTTTTGTTTCGTTGATTGTCGCAGTTAATTGCATATACATTTTTTCTTTTATTTCGTCGTCATGTTGGTGCCAGATTGCGTTGAATGAGTAGCTAAACAAAAACGAGTTTTCTCTTTTCTTTTTCTTCTTTTGGTATCATCATCGACCTTCGATAGGTAACTTTGTTTGATGATTAATCAACCGTATTTTTCCGATGACAAACGAAAACATAGTTTCATTTACTTATAAACGAGTCAGAAAAAGTAAAATCTACCGAGTAGAATGAATAATTCGTTAAGACGTGACTGAATTTGTTAACTGTTTGCATATTATCATTGACATTTTGGAATTTCAATCATGATAGAATCGAAAATTGAGGTTGATTTTAACGAACCGTTGAGAATTACCGTTCGTAGTCGACGATTTCCGGATTTAAAGTAGAGAAAACAAACAAAAAAAATTCCGTATTTCAATTGCTAAACTGACTTGTTTTCTTATCTGTACATTTATATAGTCATTTAACATTTATGGCTCGATCAATCTTATCTGGTCTTATATTACTTCTTCTACCTCTTGCCTTACTTAGTGGTAAGTGTTTTCTAGTTGAATTTTCACTGATTACAAGTGAATTTTTAGGAACCATCTTTCGGTTTACTGTAATATCAGTTATCTATGGTTTATTATTGTTGATTTTGCCATGGTTAGGAACAATCAGCGAGAGAAATATTCGAAGTAATCAAATTCAATAAAATTTGAAAATGAAAATTCTCTAAATATCTGTGTAGCTCGTTTTCGTATCTTCGTTCTTCTCGTTGGTTTAATCAGTCTGCTCGCAATTCTTGCTCAACTTATCTTTCAATCGATTCTTCTCGCCAAAAAACCCTACGGTCATACACTGACCATTTGTACGTTCGATTATCAATTTACACAACAAAAAAAAACGAAAATATTCTTGAATCTCTTCGATTTTCAGGCACAACAGTAACTCAAATTCTTCGATATTTTGGTTTAGAACGGTTTGTTAACGATTTGAATTTGCTCGTTTTTTTTTTATTTTTCGTTCATTTCAAGTCTCGATAATTCCAATGCACTTCGGATACTTCGCTTATTATTTCCTGATATAATCATCTTTGCTACAGCTACGATCTGTTTCGTTATTATTCGACGAACATTAATTCAATCCAAACGACGTCAACCATCGGATTTACAAGCGTCGAGTATTTCGACGACGAGTTCAGCATCGCCAACATCAAATAGTATATCGAGTTCGCAGAATCAAACGAAGATTTGGCCACGAATCTTATCCGTTATTCGGCGAACGCGTTTATTTGTTCAATTTATTGTTATTGGCTTTGCTGCATTTATTTATCCGAGCATCATCAATTCAATTTACTTCATTTTCTTCGTTCTCATTGCTTTAACTTGGTCTTTCTCAATAAAATTCGGCAAAAAATTTGCATTCCTTCGTGCTCTATTAGTTATTTATGCAGGTGTACATGTATTTACTATTTATCTGTATCAATTTACATTTTTCCAAGATCTTTTTCCACCGTTATCTCTTTGGAGCAAGTACGAGAGAATTTGAATTTTGAAATTTTTATGATTTAATTATGTATTTTGATGAATAGTCTAACAGGTTTAACAGCTCTTGTACGAAGTAATTGTTCCGAAGCTGAACCTCGTGTTGAAACGAATCTTATCTGGAGTGATTATGTCAATCCATGTGCACTTTTGTTACTCTATTTCTATTTTGCTTTCGAAACTAATCGAACATTTTTTCATCAGGTAAATACATATTTCGTTTCGTGTTCATTTTCATGGATAAATTTTAGACACGATCGAATACAGCAACATTACAATCAGTCGAGCACGAGGTAAGACAAATGACTAAGCGTACGTTTTTTCTTTCTATTATTGTAAATTAATCAGATAAGTTCTCGTCGAAGTTCTAATAATCAGGTTTGCTCATGTCATATGATGCTTTTATCGATATCATTTAAATATTGTTGTTTATTATGATTTTTTGAAATGAAATCTATTTAGAGTTTGGTAAATACTGTCGAGCGACGAGACACATTCGGTCACAATTCGCCAACTGGCTTCAGACGTTGGAGTCTCGAACAAGGAAATGATCAAACATGGCAAGGCCGTCTTATTCTCGTTGTCGTTGCAGTACTTCGTGTTCTCGAACGACAAAGTTATTTACTTGCATTAATCGCCATGCTGGTAAACTACAAACAAAACTAATAAATCATTCGGATCTTTTGACTTTTCTAGGCTTGGAGTATCACGTATCATAGTCTATTAACATTAGTTTTCCTTCTTTGGGCTTGCATACTTTGGGTGTTACCAAATTCTCGAAAATGGTGTCTACGAACAAGTCCATTTTTTACACTTTACGGAGGAGTTTTATTGATTCTGCAATATCTCGAAGGATTTAAAATAAGTTTTGATCAATTAAATTTTGCTTATGATCGTCGTACGATGGAACAAATCGGAATTAAAATCAATGATTTTCAATCACCATTTATTCATCTTGTTGTAAAGTCATTTTATATGATGTTCTTTTGGTTAACATTCCGGCAATTTATCAGCGAAAGAGGAAATGTTGATAGTCAACCATTTGAAAGTAAACTTTGTTCAACGAAATTTGTTTGAAAAGATTTGATATTAACTTAGATCAACATATCGATGCAACATCGGATTCCTATCCACGACGTTTAGGCCGATGGTTTGTTAATTTATTAACAAAATATTGGATATTTATCTCCTGTGGAGCATTGCTCTTTGTCAGCATACAAAATAATGTAGTCATCTATAGAATCATTTACATGGCATTTTATCTCTTCTTTATTTTATCATTTCAAGTATATCAGAAGAAAAGGCATCATTTTTTGATTTTTCTTGTTGTTTTTGAAAAGATCTCGTTTGGTTTTTGGCGAAAAACAGCTGCAACATTTCATTTAATTATTATTATCTATTCAATGCTGATATTGATCGGTTTATATCTCTGTCAAGTAAACCAATTTCAACAAGAAATATTAGTTCATTTTCGAAATCTTTTAGTTTTATACGGTTAATCAATTTCTACAAGCGAGATTAAGTCCAAAACTGTAAATTATTTCTATAAAATACCAAAAATAAACTATTTTTCGTTGATTTATTGAAGATTGGAATCGATTGGACTTGAATTTGTTAAAGCCAATGAGTTAGCTGTGAAATTACTCACGCCAAGTACATTTCTCGTTGTGAATATAATGCAATTGTATTATTTTCATTCGGGTTGGATGGAGTTAATCACAATGCCAAGGTGAAATTTATTTTTTAGTTAATAAAAAAAAACAAACTTTCTTTTTCTCTTCAGTACAAAAGATATTCAAGGTCCAGCTAATGGAACGTTGGAAGATATTCACAAATATGCAAAACGTAAATTGCCTTTTGAATCGAACTGAAAGAAACTCTTTGTCTCTTTAGAAAATACGGACAATCCGAATAGTGTTTATAGTATCCGGATTTTGACAAGCGAACCGAAAACTTGGCAAGAATCTTTGTATAAATTCTATTTTCGAACAAATCGTTTGTACAAACAATTGATTTACTATGCATGGCGTTTCGGAGAAATTCATTCGTTTAAACTCGTTCTTTTCATGATGGTTCTCGTTTCTGTGCTCAAAGTACAACTGAAAAAGAAAACCCACAAAATATACTTTCAAAAAATCGAATTTTCTAGACATCAGCATTCAATGTCATTTTGATGATCCTAGCAACAATCGGTTTAGTTGTTCCACGTATCCGTTCGCTGATTAATCTCTCAACTTTAATCGCCACTGGTCTCTACATTCTCTCAGTCATGTGCTATCAGCTAAAAATTGCCGAACAGCTAATTATCGATCAAAATGTTTTTGTTAAAAATTGTTCACAAGTAATTTTTATCAAAGAGAGAAAACAAAAACGCCGAATATAAATATTCTAGACACCCTATCCAAACATGACAATAGACGATGGTTCGAATCAGATTCCCAATGATACAGCTAAATGGTTCGGTCTCGAATTAACGACAACACTTGATCATTTTATTCAAGTAAAACGATTTCGAAATAAATAAAAACAAATTGCTAATCGATTCTTTCAGCTTTATATAATCTTGACTTTGGTGTTGACATTCGATGCAATAGTTCGCTATCGACAACGACATCGTCGTCTGACATTATCAGTTCATTTCAATGTTCAACTCAGCGAGAATCGTTTTCCTGTCCTATTCGAACCGTTTGCAATTAAACATCCGTACGAGGATACGTTCGAATACGAATTCATCAGTTATAAACAAGCGGACGAAGGTGTTGTCAATTTCTTGAAATATTTTGCTAATTATCTATTCTATCGGTTTGGTTTGGAAGTAATTGAAATCAGAAAAATTCAATTGATCGAATATTTTTCTCCTTCGCTAGATTTGCTACACAACATTGGCCATCGTTATTGGCGTTCGGATGGATATTTGGGCAGTGTTCGATGCTGTTTGGCTCGGATTATTTCTTGTTCTATCTCGACGAACGATTCAACGTATTTGGCCAATATTTGTTCTCTATTATATGATCATGTTTCCATCGCATTATATGAGTGTCATTGGTGCACCACCGTTTCTCTGTTTTAGTAAGAAAAACTCGATTTTGATTTATTTGATTAATAGAATCTCGTTTTATTTTAAATTAAGATTATCCATGGACGAATATTTCGAGTATTGAAGGTTGGCCACAACTAAAACGTTGGCTCTATCTACCTGATTATGTCAATCCACCAATGGCAACTCAATTGATCGGTAAACGAGTTTTATATCTAAGAGAATCTTTGATTTATTTTCATTGATCTAGCTGATTTCTTTGCATTTTTGTTTATTTGCCAACAATGGCGTGTATTTCATTATGAAAGCAATGAAAAAGATCAAGTTTACGTCAATGCTGGTGGTTCGAATCGCGAAATAATCTATGACGAGGATGTCTACAAGAATAATCCAACCTGGGATTTTGTGACAACAAAACGTAATTGGCTCGATCATATAAAATATGCAATATTTATGTACGGCGCATGGAGTGTTCTCTCGATAGTTTATTTAGCTGGCACAACACGCATTAGTCTACTTGGTTTAGGATATTTAATAGCTTGTTTCTATTTCCTTTGGTATGGTCAAGATTTTCTGACGAAACGAATTGTTGTTATGCTTCGATTGTGAGACGAATTGATTTTTCTCGCGAATATAATTTTCGTTTGAAATCTTTAGGTGGAATTATTTGATCTATTATTGTTTTTTCGTCGTTTTTCTCAAATCTTGTCTACAGGTAAGAAACATTTGAAGAGAGAGAGAGAGAGGAAATTAATCGGCGAGAAATGAACAAATCATTTATAGATAATTGCATGTCTCGGTATTCTATCGAATCTATGTGCAATTCAACAAATTTTAGCAATAAATTGCCTCAGCCCAGGCGTACAAGGGTTCTATGATAATGACGAAACGGAGTCGGGTACAGATCACTTTCTCTCGAGTAGTTGGGGACTTTCTTGAATTAGTGCATGTTCCGTTTTCGTCAAAAAAACGAAATCGATCGGGAATCTCTTTGTTGATGTAGGTTTTGGTTTGTATAATTATCTATCCAGTGCCTCCTTGTTCTTCAACTTCGCGCACGTCAACATTTTGCACGATGGTTGATCTCTTTGTTCCATGTTTAAAATCTCATTTTAAACCTCAAAATGATTGCTATGCTTCTTATACAAGTATCTTGAATCTTTAATCTTTCGATTTGTTAATCGACTTATTTTTTAGCAAACACAGATAAATGTGATCGAAGTGATTCCGATGCCAGTCTATTCATGTAAATAATCCCCAACAAAAAAAGATTCGTTTTTTTATTCAGAAAACGCTTTAGGGATGGTTTTTGTATGATATTTTTATTACTACAAAAACGAATGTTCGGTAGTTACTATTGGGAGCATATCGCGAGTGAACTTCGTTCGCAAGCAAAATTGGCTAGTCGAGGTGCGGCTTTGTTCAATGAACTATCGGCTCAACGAATTGAAGAGGATCGTCGGCAGGAAGAACAAACAGTTTCGAAAATAACTCGAAGTTTAAAACGAATCAAAGAACAACAATCGAAATTAAATCTCAAAGATACGAAAGCAGCAACGGCACTCGAAGAATCAAATGAACATTTCGAAGGTTCGACAAATAAAAACTCTCGATCGATATCAAAACTCTGATTTTAGCTATCCGATCGGGAGATTATTATATGTATGACTACGAATCAGATGATGAAGCAGATCTCGACGAAGGAAAAGAAGACGAAGCAACTGTTGCTCAAGAACAGGTTTTCGATTGATAATAAAAACAAAACATTCAATGATTTTTTTCTAAAATAAATACAGATTCTTCAAGTTTTAACTGCAACTGATCAAGAGGCTGATCGAGCTGTATCAGCACGAAGTAAAATTTCGAATCAAATGATTGAGCATTTTTTTCGAGTTAATTTGTTTACAGAATCATTGACACCACCGCCGGCTGAAGGAGAAACTCAACAGATCATGACAGCACGTTCGCCTTCTCCAATGCGACCTAAAGTTACGACAATCGATCCGATTGTAGAATCGGATGAACAAGAAGTCGAAGTTGAAATACGAAGTACGATGAAAATAAAAAATAGAATCGATGAATTGATTTGGGTTATTTTATAATTTAGATGTTAAATCGAAACGATCTCGACGAAAATCAGTGATTAATAAAATTCAATTGATTTTTTGGATAATTACCGATTATTTTATTGATTTATTCAATCGAAATTCACGTGATTATCGTAAAGTTTCGAAAGAATTAGCTGAAATGAAATCGAAAGATAAAATCTTTCAACACGAACGTTTTCGAAGTGAAACAAGTCATGATAACGTAACACTTCTCTCTTTAAAATCAAAATAAAAAAATCACGTGTTCTCTTTAGCCTTTAATCGTCAATATCGATGAAATGGCTGGTGGTGATACTCAAATTCAGTAAATTTCCGTTGAATATTTTCTTTGAAAACTATATTTTTCTCTTTTAAACTTAATTCAGACCAACAACAGTTCGTCGTGACTCGTCAGCCGCCGATCTCAATGAACGTTCACGTGCCTATCGTTTCTTCGATTCGTTATTCTATTTTCTCATGTCTCGATCTGAACTTCTCTGTTATTCAGCCATGATCATCAATCATCTAACATCAGGCGCACTTCTTTCAATCCCATTGCCATTATCCATCTTTCTTTGGGCAACATTATCATCTCGTCCATCTCGAAACTATTGGATTACAGTTTTAACTTATACTGAAGCTATGATTGTTGTGAAATATATCTTTCAATTTCGATTCTATCCATGGAATGTTGGAACAGGCGATGTAAGGCCATTATCAGCGATAAATATCATTGGAATCGATAGGAAAACGGATACGGCGTCGGTTGCTGATTTATTTTTACTTTTGACTTTATTTCTTCATCGATCGATACTCAAAGTAGCTTTTTTTTTCGATTGAAATTTTCAATTGATTCTGTTTGTTTGGTTTTGAAAAGCAAATGGGACTTTGGAAATCGGAGCAAACTGTACAAAAAGGTATTTTTATTTGTTTTTTTATTTTCAAATCAAAATCTCTTCGATTATTTTCAGAAGCGGCTCTTGCAGAAAATGAAACAACTGAACCATTACCTTCAACACGAGTCAAAAGGTAAGTAATCATCTCGAATAAGCAAACTATCAACAATTTTGTAAACATTTCATTGAACAAAAGATTTCTATTCGAATTACGGTATGAAATTCTCTATGCACATGAATCTAGATCGAGCATGTTCAAATCTCCTTTGGATCTTTTTAAAATTTCAAATATCTTTCTTTGAACTAATCGCTTGTATTTTACTAGTCATTCGTATTTCTTGAAACCAGTCATTCTATTTTATCGTCAACTTCGACAATCTTTATTCGTTCGTGATGTTTATGCGCCGATGTTTTTCTGTGATTTCATCAATATGATCATCGTGATTCTATTCTACAGTCAATTTGGTGTACGTATTTGTCTTGTTTTGAGAATAAAGATAAACTTTCTTCGTTTTACAGATTCCTAAAATGAAAACGGTAAAACTAAACCCTCACCCTCAATACCCGCAATGATTTTTTTTTATAGTTTCTACCCCCGCCCATTTTTGCACCTTTGTTTTGATTTATTGATTAATCGATTATATTTATTTCGTATTCATATTTTCTGTTGTTTTCAGGAACGAACTGGAGGCAATGTCGTTCAAACAATCAAAGAAAATAAAGTAAAAACGAAAAATTCATCGAATACTTTCATTTTCTACTCGTAAATTCTCAGGTTCCGGTTGCATTTTTGGTTATTCTACTAGTTCAATTCGTGTTAATAATCATCGATCGTGCACTTTATCTTCGACGAAATGTTCGTGGCAAACTGTTCTTTCAACTATTTCAAGTCATTGCCGTTCATATTTGGTTATTTTTCGTTCTACCTGGAATCACACGAACGTAAAACGCCTTTCTTTTTTTAGAAATGACCTTGTTTTTTTTTTTATTAATAGAAAATTTCGTGATAATATTGCTGCTCAATTTTGGTACATATTCAAATGTATTTATTTCGGTTATTCATCGGTTCAAGTTCGATTGGGCTATCCGAAACGGCTCGCCGGAAATTTCCTCATGAAACGATTTAATTATGTCAATCAAGTCCTCTATCGAATGTAGAATTCTTTTGTTTTGTTTGTTTTTAATTCGATTTTTTTTCTTCGAAATGAAAATAGTTATTTATTGATTCCATTTCTATTGGAATTACGAACGATTATGGATTGGATGTTTACTGATACAGCACTCGGTTTGACTAGTTGGTTACAATTGGAGGATATTTATTCGAATGTTTATTTGCTTAAATGTGCACGTTGGGCAGAACAAGTAAAATAACGGTTGTTATCGTTGTTTTTATGGTGAAGTTTTTTTGTGTTTCTATAGAAATATCCGACGGAACGTGGAATACCACGACCGAAAGGAACGAAATATGGCGTCGGTGGATCGCTATTAGCGTTGTTAATTCTATTAATTTGGTTTCCATTGTTGTTCTTTTCGTTTTCATCGTCATTTTATCTGCCAAATCCACCGAAAGAAGTCAGTGTCGATATTAAACTCGGCGGTTATTTGGTAATTTTTTGTTTTTCATGTGAAAAATTCTAATTGATAAATTTTGTTTTAGCCAATTTATCAAATGACGGCACAAGATTCGGATTTAACTGCATTTACTGCGACTGATTACAATGGTTTACGTGCGTCGATTTACTCGCCGAATATCGAAACAACAGTTGAAGTAAATTCTCATTTGATTTCTCTATCGAAATAAAATCAAATTTTAGGACAGTGCCTATGCATTTCTACGAGAGTTCGATCCTGAAGATATCTATTGTGTCAATTTCTTTCCCAAGAGTGTTAATGTTTGGGAAATTAGTCAGCCAATTCGAGATATTGTTGTGTCAAATCTACAAACGAACAAAACCGTTCCAGTACGATTTTCTTATACAATAACGCGGAATCCGCCGAGTGAAGACGATTCCGAAGATGTAGCTGCAGTTGTGACAGGAGAAAATACTTATGAGATTTTACCAGAAGATTTTCAAATTCGAAGCGAATTAATTGAAATACTTAACGGAAGTTTTCATGCACAAACAACAACGTAAAAATTTGAGAATTGATTTGAATTTGACGAGTTACGTATTTGATTTTTCAGACAATTTACTATTCCGAAATTAATGCCAAGATTTCTTCATGTGAAACCGAAAGCTAAACCCGTAGAAATCGATCAATTCAAACGAGGTTCATTCAGTTTATTTGATTTTTCTCTTCGAATGAAAAATAATCTTTAGTTTTTAAATATGATTACTATGCAAACATAACAATGGGCTTAAATCAAACGCAATCAATACCCAATAGTACCGATGTTTGGTGGGAAATGACAGCTAATCGTTCGAAATTCAAATTTAATCCATCATGTAGAGTCCTATTTGAAACTATTTTATTCAAAAACAAAAGAAAAATCTACTTTCTTTTTGCTCAGGTTCAACATCGAATCCTACTTATCTGAGTATGATCTTTTTCAATGACAAAATCTCTCCAGCCAACATATCTTTTCTGACTCGTTATGGGTAAGTGTGCTTCATGCATGCATTCATTCATATATCTATTAACAAAACATATTCTACTCACCGCATGTCCTTCGTTTTTATTTTGTCTGTCTCCTCGAATGTCTTGTCAATGCTTGTTCTTCTTCTTCTTCTACTTGTACTTTTGTATTTTTCATTGTTCTTAAATGATGTAAATCCTCTGTAGTATCGTTGGTATTTATATATCAATCATATCTGTTGTTTCATCGTTTATTCGTGGTCAATTATTTGATTCGGCGAAGACGATTATGTTCGATGAATTACCGCAAGTCGATGCTCTTTGGCGATTTTTAAATGATATTTATTTACTACGAATCGTTCGAGAATATAAAACTGAAATCGAATTTTTCGATCGATTGATTTATATCTATCGAAATCCTCAAGTCTTACTCTATTGGACTCGAGAACCGGCGAATGAAAATCAATAAATCAAAACAATTTTTGTTTCTTTTTTTTTGTTCAGATATTTATCTATATGATTTTTATTTGTTTTTACTAAATGAATATTTGTTCAGTCTACTAAAATGAGATTAATCAAATCGTGCTAATAAAATAAAACCGTGCAATTCTTAATTTCTATTTTCTATCCTAGGATCATTGGTTTATATACAACATTTGTGATTGTTGTTGCACGATTGTTACGTACAGTCTTGCAAACAAGTCAAACAATAATGTTCAATGAATTGCCCAATGTTGAACGTTTATGGCATTTGTTAAGAGATATTTATCTTGTTCGTGAACATAGTTTTCAACGTATTGAAGAACAATTATTTGCCAAATTAATATTCTTATATCGTTCGCCTGAAACACTCATACGTTTTACTAGACCGAAAATTGATTAATTCTATTTGCCAAACACAAATTTTGCTCAATTGTCTCTTAATCTAGATCTGTTTAAACATGACATTGTATTATTAATGATAAAGAGTTCTTTTTTTTTGTACAGATTTCTTCTTTGGTTTAATTCGGAATAAAAGTATTAAATATAATGAAAAGAAAACAGCAATGTTTATTATCTTTCAGATTTGATTTTTATTCATAAAGAAACAGCAATGTCTGGATTAGATTGGAAAGGATATACACTGATTTTAGTAACAAAATAAAGCAAAAAAAGCATTTTTTTTAAAATTTTGATTGACTTTTTTAGCCATCGATCTGCCATTGTCATGTCGGACAATTAGCTGTTGATGTTCTTATAAATACATTAGGTTTGAAAAGTGTTCGAGTACTCGATTGGTTGTGTGTCGAACCGGTGATTGCCTATGATCCATATGAAAATTCGAATAGAGAAAATCTAGCATTTGGCATCGAAGGTAAAAAACAAAATGAAATAATCGAATGAATTTATTGAATTGCATCTCGTTTTGTTAGTCTATGAGGATTCGAATTCGAAATTACTTGTGATTCAACAACGAGGAAATATTGTTTCAGGCAAACGACAAGAATTTGTTGATCAACTTTTAGCATTTTTTAAAAATGAACAATTAAAAGAAATCATCGTTTTAACTGCATTCAATGCCGTCGAAAGAAACGATGTTCAATTATCTGGGTAGAAATTATTCGTTTTTATTTTGTTAACAAAAAAAACTAAAATTTTCTCGAATTCAGTGATCAATTTCGTTATTTATCAACAATCCTAAATTCCAATCAAACCAATTGGCTTGCTCTCGAAGAACGTCAAGATAAACATCATCATAAATTTGTTCGTGATCGTGATCGATACTATATCGCTGGTGGTGGTATTGCCAATCGACTATTTTACACTGCGTACGCATTCAATCTCTGTTTTGTTTTGTCAATATGTTTTTTCTTTTGGTAATTTAGACAACAAGCACAAATACCGATCACTGTTTTACTTACATTTACTGATGTTGGACAAGAAATTCAACATGCTAGTGAATTATTAGTTCGATTGAATCAATGGAAAAAACTACGACAAGTATGAGATGGAACGAATGAATTGAATGAGAAAATTTGTTGTTTTGATTAGATTGAACAATGGCAAATGCCTCCATCTCAACGAGCATGGATCGAAACACAAACTCTTCCACCGATTTATTAAATCAGAACAGCATATTTTGAGATAAATAAACAATCAATATCTCGTTTTTTTTATTTTATTTAAACCTGATTGAAGAGAAAAATAATTAGATTTTTATTCATTTTCTGGTGTCCATTCGTCTAATCGTATATGAAGACGAGTTTGTTCATCGGCTGGTACATAAACTTGTTCGATAGGGACACGAAGTTGATCGAGTTGATCTTTTGGTAAAACCGCATTGTTATATTGCGTTTGAACAAATGGAGTTACATCGAAAATCTGTAGAATATCAGTACCATCAAGGAAAGTGTCAATTTTTTTAAGTCCTAATTGAACAGCTCGACGACCATTTACAGGTGTACCATGAGGATGATGATCTGGATCCCATTGTAGACGGATCAATCGTGGACGATCTCCTTTTCTGACTTTTTTCTCTTCGCTCTCTGTATCATCTTTTGTTGTGTGTGATGCTTCAGCTAAATAACTATCAAATGCTGAACGTCGAAGTCTAATAGCTAAAATTCGTTCTTGATTCGGCGATGTTGCCCAACTAGATCGGTACATCATCCAAAGAAAATTTGTTTTTATCCCTAAAATGGAGTTTTGTTTTTAATTTTATTGAATTCGATTACAAATAGATGAAATTCTTACACGTCATCCGCGTTGGACTGTAGCCAGGACATCCAGTAAAACGTTGATTTTCACATGCATATTGTGCGATTTGTTCGTTATATGCTTGATAAACAATGATAGAATCATCATCGTACGATGCTAAGATCCATCGACCACGTATCGATGGTTGATTTTTATTTGTTGGCCAACGAGCTTTAGCAACATTGTATAATTCAGTAGAATTTTCAAATTGATTTAGCAAACTCATTGAATCGAATACTTTTTTCTTACGATCGTATAAAATCCAACCCGATTTTATAGTATAAATAATAATATTACGCTGTACTTGCACAATACTATGTAGGTGTCATGACTTTCTCTTTCATTTTCGTAACGATTTCTAATCGGAAGTGACTTTGACTAAAGTCGTTTTCATCATTGACTATAACTAATAAAATCAATGAATTATGACTCAGAATTGAATCAATAACAAAGTAATTATCCGTTGTACTGTGCTGTCATCTGTCTTTGTTAGTATCATAACAAAATCAAGTATTGTCATTGTAGTAAAACATATGATAAATTATTTTCTAGACTTAAAAGTCATGCTGTATGCCTATGCGTGTTATAAACGTGATTTTAAATGGAAACAAATACGATCCAACTACAGTGCATGTTGGACATGATATGTCTTTTTAGACTTTAAAAAATACTATTTTCTTTTAACAGATCGTCTGTAAACTACTGAGAAACAAGTTCCATTGACATTTTATTTTTACTAGTTCAAATACAAAATTGCTAATTGAAATTTTCATTTCTTCAGCATACATTTTAAATCTAAAACAAATTTGTACTGATAAAAAACAATCAGTAGTTTTTTTTTGTGCTTCAAATATAATAATCATTCGTAAGATATTCGTTTAAAAAAAAAGGAAGAACGACAATGAAAAGAATAGCGATTTAAAATGAGCAAATATTGATTTAGTCAACTATACAAAGATGAGACGAGTTGATGATAGCCAACTCACACTTATTCGTTTTTTTTTCATCATCATCATCATCATCATCAACAGGCAAACATAGCAAAAGCATCATTATTCGAAGTAATAAAGAACACGCAGTTCAAGTGAGTTTTTTGTGTGCGCATATGTATGATTGATTTTCGTTCGTCTATAACTAATATTGACAATCATCCTACGATTCTTCAATGTTCGTCTTCTTCTTCTTTTTTACTCTGATTAATTTGCCCAATAGACATCAATCTCTTTAAAACAAAATTTATCAATCATGTTCAAGTATTTACTGTCTTCATTGAATTTTTCTGCTCGATAATAGGAGCCTTATGTTCATCTTCAATTCAATGATTTTCTATATCTGTTAGCCAAGAAAAAAAAAGAGAGAGAGAGAGAAGCCCATCAAACAATCGAAGAAATATTTAAGTAGATTTTAGAAAACACTCAATGAATTTCCTCTCGATTGAACAGCAATTTCTTTTGTCTGCTCGAATGCAGACAGATAAAAACAAATTATTTCATTAAATTCAATCCGAAAAAGCACACAGACAAATCTTCTCAGCTTTGAAATATTTTCTCTCTGTCATTCTCATTACGAAAACGGAGATCAATGTTTGCACATTGTTTTCCTTTCCGTTTTATCCTTTCGTTTTCACATCTCTAATCTAATGAAAAAGAGTGTAAACTCGAAAAGTAAATATATCCGAACAGGACAGGTCATGATATCACTAAACATGAACTTGATATCGACACGTAGCTACGTATATGTTTGTCCAATTGTAATACATCAATTTTTTTTTATTATTTTATAAGCTAAGTCTAATGCCAGAGAGTACGACATTCATCTATATATGGCAGCCATCTGCATGTTTACTTAACCCGAAATGAGAAAAAGAACAGAATGAAATCTACTATTAAAAAGAAAAAGAAATGTGTCTCAAAATTGTCTTCATCTCCTTCTCTATGTGTTCTTTCAAAAAGAAGTAGGAGAAACGATTGTTATTCTTGTGTACATAGTTTGTAAAAAACAATCTTGCAGCGTGCGAATATATGCACACACATACATACAAAAACGAATACATATACATATGTGATGAGAAAGTGAGAGAGAAAAATGAGAGAGAAGAAAAAATGTTTGTTCAATATTTATTTACTGCAAGTTGAATTAGTAAATATAGAAAGCAAAGCAAAGCAAAGCAAGCATACGAATAAGTGAGAATACGAACACAAGTTGAAGACGACAACTGGACAAATTTTACAATAATCTACAGATCTCTGTCGGATCGCTTTTTTTGATTTTTATTTTGTTATGAAATTGTGTGCGATCAACATACAATCGAAAGAGAAAAAAAAACGTTCTTGGTGAGTGTTGAAAATAGAAACACATCTATCATTGATTTAACTCTGTTTGAAAATCATTTCTTTTAATCATGTGTTAGTTTTATCGTTTTCATAACGTTCATTCACAGAGTTTTAATGATCAAACAAAATAACTTTTTTTTTCTCCCTTTTTAGTCAGTCTCTGTGTTCATCTTGTCTATTTTCTAATGTGAGATGCCGTTAACAGAAGAACACAGAAAAAGACACAATTGCACCTACTCTCGATAAAGCTCATATACACATATACTCAGTCAATTTTCAGACTGATTAATAAATCTCTTTTGATGTTGATTTGCGTTTTCTCAAAGAATATCAATTCATTTTCTATCAACAATAACAAACAAAAATATATTTCAAGTCACACTCGTACTTCTTTTCGTTTGCCGTTTTTTCTTCTTCTTCTTCTTCTTCTTTTTGTCATCAGAAAATGAGACGATGATTTAAAGTCGTAAAGAAAACATTGAATGATGAAAAAAAGGATGATGATGATGATGTGTCGCATTCTCTCTCTCATCATCTTAATCAGTCAATAGCATCAAAGGGGGGAAAAAAAACGAGAAAAGCTTGACTACGAATGAAAAGTAAATATAGATTTGAATTGGTATTCAAACGATGGGATAGAACAACAGACTCGATGTGTCGGTCGGCATGAATCATTTGCTGAGTTTTTCTTAACTAACAACTCGAAATAACATTGTTCTTTGCTCTCCTTGACGGATTAACCATTGTGACTCGTTTGTCTTCGCAATTATTCATTTGACTAAAGAGTAAAACGACGAGACATTCGATCGATTGTTAGTAATGATCTTATTTCGTGTGGGATTTTTTTGTTTTTCACCAATTGACCTTGTTCTTAATGTTGCTTTGGTCAATTGGAAATCGATTAATTGGCAAACGAATGATAGCAACAAAAATCCGAGAGAGAGAAGAAAAGAAAATTTGTATATCTATGTATACGGTCAGCCAATCGGCTCTTCTCCACTCGAAATACATTCGCGTATTTCCCTTTTTTTTCTTCTCTTCTCTCTTCTTCTTTTTCCTTTTGTCACCCTCATCTTTCCTTTTTTTTCTCCTTCCTTCTTCTTCCTCCGTCTTCTTCTTATTCTGCATCACTTACAAACATTACATTGACACATTAAATTCTGCGCGCATACGCACACACACACACGCTCAGACAATCAGCACTGAAACTCTATAAAATAACATTTTCAAATAATGACATAAAAAACAATGGATCCAAGTAAATCGTCTTATACACTCATACCTACGACTGACCTTGACGCAATTCCAAATATTGCTGATCTATGGCCAACAAATAATGGAACTTATATGCAACAAATGACTAATCACAATAATAATACCATGCAACAGATATCACCCTCGAATCCAAACATGGAAGCAGCACATAGTCTAGCATTTGCACGTCGTTATACAGCATCGAAACCTCCACTATCTTGTAAGTTATTTGTTCAAGAAAAAATAATAATAATTAAAACTATTTTTTTTTATAATTTTCTGTAGATATTTCATTGATTACAAATGCTATAAAATGTTCACCGGATGGTATGTGCACATTAAATCAAATCTATCAATATATTCAAGATCGTTACGCATACTATCGACAAAATCAACAACGTTGGCAAAATTCTATTCGACATTCATTGTCATTCAATGATTGTTTTGTTAAAGTTCCACGTAGTAGTGATCGACCGGGCAAAGGTTCATTTTGGGCTTTACATCCTGAAAGTGGAAATATGTTCGAAAATGGTTGTTATTTAAGACGACAGAAACGTTTTAAAGTTAAAGAAAAAATTCGAGATCCAAATCGTTCGAAAACCGCTAATAAAGATAAAAATTCGAATGCAAGTTTCAATAAATCTCAAACATCATCATCGTCACCCTCATTATCCGATCATACGATGAGTCAACTTGAATCACCTGGCTCATCGCCACGACAAGCCACTGTATCCGAATCAGTTTCCGTACCATTATCTCGACAATACTATCATCATTATCCACAAGTTCCATCACAAACAAACTATTCAACTGAATCCATGCCTTTAATCAAAACTGAATATCAACATAATCCACCAACATCATCATCGATTTACAATCATCATACATACGATACAAATAATAATGGCCTACAATATTTAACTCCTGAACATAATCAAGCCTATTTTCATAATATCGATCATACAGCATCGTCATTTCTACATCAAATCGCACCACCAGGCACATTTCGTATTGACAATCTGATTAATGGTCAACAGGATTTTAAAACGTTCTATTCAAACATGAATAGTCATGAAACAGCAAGTAATTTTATCGATTCAGCGAATATCAATTATTATTACAATAATGCAAATCCACCTTCATAAATGTGTCTCTCGATCTGTTGCTTTGTTTCTACATTAACCTAGTCTCTCTTGCGCTCTCTTTCTTTCTATCCATGATAAACATAAAATCCCTACGGACAACAAAACAAAAAGAAAAAAAATATATAAATTCATGATCAAATTCTATGCGGTGTTTTTTTTTTGTTTTCTTTAATTTTTTTTTCTGTCTTCTCTATATGAATTTGTGCGTGTGCGTGTATGCGTATGAGTGCATGTCAATATATATATCTATATATATAAATATTTCTATGTGCAATTTCTTATTCACAGCAACAATAACAACAGAAAAGGATATGATTGTCAAAATCTTCATTGATCTCTCTCGTTTTTTTTCACTGTCATTTTTGGTTATCAATTTTCATCAGACAGGTAGCTCCAATAGACGCACGTTCAGCAAACATTGAAAGAACGTATGTACGTGCAAGATGGATTAATCTATATGTATACGATTGATAGACATATGGTTAGACTGAAAGACAGAGAGAGAAAATCGAAGGAAATATTTTCGGTTTATGTTATATGTGACATCCGCTTGTGAAAAAAATATCTTTCCTCTCATGTCATCGATAGTTTTGATTTTGTTGACTGACTATCTCGCCGATATCGGCTTAACGTCGATATTGAAAATGAGCCGCTTTTATGATAAAATAATAATACTAATAATGAAGACATTGAATATAGTTTATTTCTCAATGACAACTCAAGCCAGTTGTTTTATTCACTTAATATGAAGAACTGTTTTTCTCCTCTGTCTTTGAGCAAATATTTGTTCCCTCACACACACACACATTTACGCTAGCCACTCGTATACGTATATGATGAATAGTGCCACAAGTATAAGAAAAAATTGTGCTACTATTTGGTTCGACTTGTGTCTCTCTCGTTTTGATGTATTGCTTGCACAGTAAAACTTTTTCTTCTCTTTACACATTGTGTGTCGATGAGACGCTCTATTTACAACAAACAAAAGTTTAATAGTGGTGAGGCGTATGTACACAGAATCTCTCTCTCTTTTTTCTTCACGACTTGCTCTCATAGTTAGTAGTGCACACACATACACACACGCATCCAACACTATGCGAAGAGTACAGTAGTATATACCGAATGGTTTTTGAAATAACAAAAAAGAAAACAAACTCTCGAATAAAAGAATTGATCAAGGTAAGTCGATATGATTGATAACATAGAAAAAAATCAATGTGTAAACTGTGAATAACTGCCTGCAAAATTATCTTTTTCTACAAAGAATTATGTTCAGTTGCATTTTTTATCTTCATATCAATCTTCACAACATGTCTACATACATAATATTCTCCTTCAACTGATAAGAATTATTCTTTTTTTTTTCATTCGTCGGGAAAGTCCGTATATGAAGAAGCGCAGAAAAAAACTGCTTCACTTCGGACGAATCATATAACGAGTTTCTTTTTTACGTATTAAAAAAAACAGACTGTGACCGTGTCTTAGCCTTTACTTTTTTAACTTTTTCTCTTGCCATATATGCAGATAAGAAATCAAACCCTATTCTCCTTCGTCTTTTTTCTTCATTTTCTTTCTCTCTCTCTCGCTCTCTCTTTCTTTGCCTTCTTCTCATGTCTTTTTTTGTGCTTGACTCAGGTTTTTCATGACAATCCATTGTAACTTGACTGCACATTACAATGACGACATTTTTAGACGCGAAATAGCACGTACACTCAATTCCTTACTCGTATTCTTCTTTTTTTCTTTTCTCCTCGTTTTTTTTCTTCTTCTTCTTCTTCTTCTCTTTCTTTTCTTCTCTATAATGGTTGAAAATGTGTGTTGCAACGGGAACAACTGATTCGTCGGTCGAATGGCTGAATTATAATAAAAAGCGGGCGCGTATACGCAGCAAAATGTCGCTGTATGGAGGAGAAGAAAAAGAAGAACAAGCGAAGAGAAGCGTTTGATCGTGCTATTACAACGGCAAACCCCGAGAAGAGAAGAAGAAAAAGAACACGATAGAGAGAAAGAGAAAGAGAGAGAGAGAGAGAGAGAAAAAGGAGAGAATAGAAAGCAGACTTTTTACTTGAGGGATTCATTTCCGTTTTTCTTTCTTTGCTCGACGGGGATTCGTCGCATTGGTTGTTATTGCCGTCATCGTTCTCGTCGAAAAAAAAGTCGATTTGTTTGTATTCGAATTGTTCTTGTCTACAATCCACGCGAACAATCAAACCATCCTTTAATTTTTAAATGATGATCAAATAGTGGTCGCGACGACGGCCACCCATCAATCCAAATACTTATTGACTTTGCGTGTTCTCTTATTTTCCACGTACAACGAGAAGAGAAAAGAAGAAGAAAAAAAAAGAAAGAAAATCAAACAAAAAAAAACATAACCAAAGAAGAATAGAGTAAGAACAAGAAATATATAAATGCACAATCATCAGGCTAGTATCGGTGATGAATCAACATCATCATCGTCTTCAAACAATACGACTCCTGAATTTAAACCCGAATTAAATGAACTTCTGCGTATTCACCATCATCAACAACATCCTCAACCACGTACACTGATTGAACCATCACATTTGAATTATACAACTCTAGCGCCAGTTCAATCATTGCCAGCAACTAAACTCGAAGTTGACACACCAACTATGCACTATTACGATACTCAACAACCGTTACCTCAATCAACCTATATGTTAACACAATCTCCATACGATATGAATCATAGTCTAGAAAAGAATAACATGGATTTAGTTTCATCGGTAGCAACACATCAACCAGCATCGACAACTGCAACTGGAACAGCAGCTAGTAATCGTCGTGGTAATACACCATCGAAACCTCCCTATTCCTATATAAGTCTAATAACAATGTCGATTCAACATGCACCAACGGGAATGGTGACACTAAATGATATATATCAGTTTATAATGAATGTATTTCCATACTATCGACAAAATCAACAACGTTGGCAAAATTCTATTCGACATTCATTATCATTCAATGATTGTTTTGTTAAAGTTCCACGTGGACCTGACCGACCGGGCAAAGGTTCCTATTGGACATTACATCCCGATGCTGGTAATATGTTCGAAAATGGTTGTTATTTACGACGACAAAAACGTTTCAAATGCACTAAACAAGCATCGAAAAGTCGTTCACGAGCATCCAACAATGGACAACAACAACAGCAATTAGCATCGGGTATTATGTCAACAAGTATGACGAAAACTGATCCATCGATATCAAATAGTGATGAATCAGATGATGATGAAAATGAATCTATTGAAAGTGGCAATCATAGAGATGATGAACATCATCAATCGATGAATTTAGATGGTCAAGTTCATTTACAATTAAATCGAACGTCAGCATCTACACCGACACATTTGTCTCTTAATCATTCATCTGTAACTATAAATCATTTTACAGCACCTGTAACCAAACTTTTATCAACTAATGAAGATGTATATCGTTCACAGAGTGGTAAATTATCGACGATGAATCATTTCTTGTAAATTCATTTTTCTTTTCAAAGGCAATGGTATTCTTATTTCTCCTTCAACAAAACAGCATGAATCATGTCAATCAGTCCCTCGTTCTCCTCAAAATCAGCATCATCTCCACCACCATCCTCACCCTCAACAACAGCAACATCTTCATCATCATCCCTCACATCCACTCTACTCAAATGAACAACAACAACAACAACAACAACAACAACAGTATGCTTCAATGTATGCTGATTTACAACCATACCCATCGAATACAAATTCAGGAGATATTGCCTATTCGGATAATGGTCCAACATCATCAGCTAATACAGGAACTTATTATGCAACTGAATCATCACCATCATCATCAACTAATTCACTTCATCCACAGTCATCATCTGGTTATTATTTTGCACAATATCCAGCAACATCTTCGCCATCAGTCATAACGAACAACAATGTCGCTGATTATCAACAGCCGGTTCGACTTTAGAACTAGAAGAAATATATATATATTTATATATATTATTGAAAAAAAAATCCAATCGACTAAGCAATACTGTGATGACGATGATGATGATAATGAGAGATGAATGAATGATAATAATTGTTAATTGTGTGTGTTGATGTGCGTTGCGTATATGTACGTGTGTTTGTGTCTATGTCTTTGTTTTAATTTATTCAGCTATGTCTTACAATTGTGTACAGTGGATTCTTTATATTCTACCTCATCTTTGTTCTTTATTACATCATTCAATCATGTTCTTATTTGAGTACGATGCCAATATACACTGCGTGAAGACATATCGTGTAGTAGGCACAAAAACTAACTAGATGGGGGGGCTTTTTTTCAATTGATTGATACTTAATTGATGCCGGTGGTGTTCCTCTCCTTAACCTCCTCCTACTCCTCCTTGGTCTGCTATTTTTTCTAGTATACAAAACGAAAAAAAAAGAATGTCCTAGTGAAATTGACATGAACCTTACGGCGCTCTCTCTTTCACTATTCAATTCATTCATTCATTCCGCTGTATACACACAGAATGAGATGAAGAGAGCGAACGAAAGACAACGAGAAAGAGAGAGAAAGCACGAAAGAAAGAAAACTGCCCAAAGCAAATGAATAGTGATTGAGAATTTCTTTTTCTCGTGCAGTCTTCACCGCCATTCTCACGTTTTTACTATTCGACACGATGAGTTTATGAAAAGAAGAAAGTAAAAGTTCGATATCGTCTATTTTACAGAGAATTTAATTGGTGTTCGATGAGTGACCTGCTAGTTGCAAAGAGGGCAAGTGTCACTCAATATCATATAAAGGAATGAACAAGGATCTATTCAATAAGTGTATTCGATTGAACTAAATTGATTTTGACATTCTACTTATTCAATTCGTTGTTCTGTTTTTCTTTGTTGTTGTCGTCTGAATTTGAATTTCCGGTATTACAACAAAAAAGGATTAACTTTCGGATGTCACCATTGAATCCCATTACAATTCACTATCAATCTGTTCTTTCTTTTGGGTGTGTTTTGTTTGCTCGTTTGAAAAAAAATTACACACACACACGCATGTACATATGTGTGAATGGATGTTTTATTCTTAAGCTCGGAATATTTCAATCGAAAGAAAAACATACAGAATTTTTTTTTTCTCGAAAGCCGATAGTTTGTTATTATACGTATATATAATATATGTTGGATATTATTTTTATTGAAATATGATTGGATAGGAATGATTAACATACTGTGAACGAACAAGAATAAGAGAAATATGACGTATTTCCATTAGTCGTCAATTCGACTTGTTTCTTCTACCTCCTCTCTTTTTTTTTGCTGCTCGATTCGAGAGTATGTCTAATGCATTCTCGCACTCATAATTGCCCCGTTCTTTCGCTTTCCACTTGATAGTGAAATACGACATAGCGCATATGCATGATTCGTGATAAGAACTGTAAGCATCTCTCGTTCTCGTTTTTGCTTTAAGATAAGGCTTCGTTCGTTCTTTCTCTTCTCTCGTTTTCTCACGAACAGCACTCTTGAGAGGAGAGAACAGTTGTTGGCTAGTGGTAATGATGGTAGTGATGCTCGTAAGAGCAACCATATCGATAGAAGCATAATAAAAACAACCTTGTCGACGTTTGTGTCGTTCTTGTCTCTACTTTACGAGAAATAAACTAAATGTAGTGTAAAAGTAAAGTGGATTGATTCAAGTGTTCGCGTATGTCATGTATACGTCTCCCTCCCTCTCTCTCTCTCTGTCATATAAATTGCACGAATTTATTCTTTCGTTCGTTCGTTCGATTTTCTTTATTCTCCTATTAAAAAACATCATCAATGGATAAGCAATATGACAACTTTGAGTGTGCATTCTCTATCCTTTTAGGTTCGATAGGATTACTTGCTCATTTGGCATCTCGGATTTCGTTGCTGTTATCGTTGCTTTGCGAATGTCATCGGATAGGCTAGTATGCGGCATACATACGCACACATCTACACACTCATGTCGATTGTTTGCGCAACGATTTAACAGGATTAATTTATCACAAGCTTTCATCAACGATTATTCGCAAGAATAATAGAAAGAGAAGAAGAAAAAAAGAAACGAATCCGATGAAAATTATGTGAAGCTTTTAAAAATTTCTTTTCATTAGGAGTTAAGATAAAAGAAATGCATTTATAATAACAAATAAATATCATTGAATCATCACCTTTCCAAGAGAGACAAGAAAAACAAAGATGGCAATAGTAAAAATTAGAATAACAAAGCTCATTAAACTTTATTTTATGTATCGACAGTTAAATGCATTTGATTCTGTTTTGCATAAAAATATTATTCATTCGTTTCTACACCTTTCGCTTTTTACTTCTTAAAAGATCTGTCAACCATCAATAATACGTATTCGCATCAGAGAATATTTCAAGTAAATATCAAAATCATCATTTATAATGAATAGTTCACATGTTTTGTTTCATATTTAATAAACTTTTAAGAGAAAGAACAAAAAAGATGTATTGCACTGTTAGTTTATTCGATTAAAAGCGTATAGAAATCTCAATTGAAATAATGTTTGAATGGAATTTGTTCGGATGATGAAAGTCTTGGCAATGAAATTTTGTTTAATGATGGTTGATATTTGTTAAATAATTGATGAGCAATAGCTATTGAATCACCTTGTGTCGTCGTTGGATATTGTTCGGTTTCGAGCATGAAAAACGGAAATTCAGCTTCGAGAAAGAGTCGTTTATTCAATAGACTCAAATCAACTGGATGACCCTAAACAAAAGAATAATAATCATTATTATTTCAATTCGAAAAAAAACAACAAAGAATTATTTTTCGTACTTCAATTAAACTTTTGAGTAATGTATCGAAGAATACATTCCATCGTGGAGCATAATAACTGTTTTCAAAAAAAAAAACAAAATAATTCAAGTCTATATTTTCATATGATTTGAAATCATAAAATTTACTTTTTCATTATTCCTGACCAAAATTTACTAGCATAATCGAATAATCCTAATGTATAATTCGTGCCCCAAACCGATATTTGAAGTTTAGCATTGACATTATAGAAATGTATTTCTTCTTCACTTTGTGCGAATTGTAAAGCATCACCAACCCAATTGCCAAGAAGAAATCGACGGTCCGAAGCTAAGACCATTTCCATATCTGATAAAATATCAGCTAAAATCGCTGCTTGCGTACTTCAAAGACAAGATTTTCAAATAACGACAACAGACCACATCGAAATTGACCTACCTGACTTTGTAAAGATCACTTTGATTGTAAGCAATCATCAATTGAATATAATCACTAGCAAATTTATATTGAAGAACTTCTTTTGTTAAATCGACGAGATCATATCGTAGAAGATCGGCATCGTATGTGCTCGTTGCATTGACTAACATTTGCCAAGCTGATATCAATTGTTGAAGATCATAGTTAACCTTTGGTCAAAGAAAAATCTGACGATGAATTTAACGAACAATCGAACTTCAACTTACACTTTGACTTCGACTAAGTGATGGTCGATGCAGCATTAATACCGCAAAACGCGATGGATTATTCCAATAAACTGAATTTCCTAGAGTTTGCCATGCAACTAACGCAGATTCAGGTAAAGGTTCACTTTTCAAATATCGTCGTGTAGCAAAATTTAATAACCTAAATGTTTTTTTTTGTTTTGTATGTCTTTGACAAATCTCATAAGCTCTACCAATCATTTAATTGGCGATTGTCGAATTTATGACGCCACGATTGTTCAAGAGCAAATTCATACATAATTTCGTTCTGATTAATTCCTTCCATCGTTATACCAACACCAATCATATGTTCACCAGAAAATTGACGAGCAGCATCAGGTCCCTACGAATTCATCATCATTAGATATGCTTGAGAATTCAATGAAATTCAACATACATTAGTCACATTTTCGAGTGAACCAAACAAATAATTGTTACCACCAAAACCATGTAACATATTCCAAATGTAATATTGTCCATAGAATGACTCGAAATGAGAATATTCTGGCCGTGTTTCAGAATATAAATCGAGAAGAATCATATGACCCTGAAGAAAATTTGAATTGAATGATGACGACAAAAAATATATATCTATATAGATTTAGTTTACAGGAGGAACTTTGCTTAGATAACTTCGAACGCGGTCAGGTGTCCAGAATCCTGAGAGAAACAACCACGCTTGCATAATCCTATCGGAAAAATTCAAATTCGAAATCATACAATTAGTTTTCACGATACCAAACAGCTTGTGGATCGACAGTTTGCATTGATTTGATAATACCTGCATTGACATCAGCCAAATATGCGAGATCACTTCAACAGAAAAGATTTTTAATTACAATTGATACGATATGAAAATTGTCTCTACCTCAATGGTGGTGTCATTTCATTGAATAAATCACAAGCATAATAATGTGATGTTAGATTAAGAGATGTAACGGTCTGTTGATAAATAGAAAATATTGAATTGGTTTCGGAAAAATCTCTATCGATTTACTTCGTTGAGTAAAGCAACTCCGACTTGTTGAAAGAATGGATCTGTTGGATCAAGATAAGGTAAACTATACAAAAAAGAAGAATAATCGTCATTTTTATGCATACGAAAGTAAATCTACCATGAATCATTACAACCAAAACCGTTCCAATCGGATGAATAATGAAATTTAGCCGTTGGAAAACGTCTAGACAATCTTTGATTGAATTCAATCTATTCACCATTCGAATTTACTTTGGTGCAGTACGTGGCATAAAGCCAGTAAATGCAGGTAAAACTGGAATGATTCCAATTTCATTCATTCGTGCAATAATCTGTTTAGCTAATTCAAATTGAGCTTGATGCCAACGTTGTGATAAAGGACCTGCATGTTTTTGTAGATTTCCCATACGATGCCTAAAACATGTATGGATATACGCATATGTTCAGTTCGGCGGTCGAACAACGATCTTACCAAGGAAGAAACGCAGGTCCTGGAAAATAATCATCCAATTCCGATTGACTAAAACCCATTCGAAGAAAAACCTAGAGTTATTATTTAAAATTTCGAAGTTATTCAATCAAATAAACGAACTTGACTAAAAATATATTCCATTCCTGTTGTTGCATAAACGATATTGATTCCATTCATTGCCATCCAGTCAAGTTCCTTTTCCCATCTAAAACGAATACATACGCACATCGAAAACTAAATCGAAGAACAAGTAAACTCACCGTGAAAAATTCCAGAAAGCTATTGTATAACCAAATGTACATGGATTACCATACCAACGAAAGATATCATTAGCAACTATTTCAATTGGCGAAGAAACTGGCATTAAGCTTGCACCCGATAGACGAATGTTTTTTCCTGACCAATAAACTTCAACAACAACAAAAATACTTGATCTTGATTTTAAAAAAATATATTTTTAAAGCTACATGAACTATTGGAAACATATTTGAGATAGTAATTAAATCCCCAAGCAGCAGCCACGCCTGATGATGCTGAAATCGCGATTGAACCAGTTTCTGCGCCATTATTTATTTTAACCACATCTTTATCATTAACGGCCAGAGCTGGATTAATCAAAATTTGAAATTGTTTTGCAAGAGTTGGACTATCTAATACTCGAGCAATTAAATTGCTAATTGCTTGTGGTGTCGATGCCGATGGAATAGGTTTTGGCCATTGAACACTATTGACAACTATACAACAAGAAAGCACAACATTCGCATGTTTTAATTCATGTACACACCCTTTACTTACATGGCAATATAAGCAACAAAGCAACAAGTCGTATCATCATTATTTCAAAAGAATAACTGTGGTTTATTGTTCTTTCTTTTTCGTCTTCTCTGCAAAACGATATTGACTAAAGATAAAAGATATCTCGATGTTGAATTTGATAAATTCTATGTAGGTTAAAATACAGATTAGTCTGTTTATTATTGTCTTCTGAAGAGCACATATTTAGTTTTATTTTGTTTGTTTGTTTCTCTATGAGGACATGGAATAAAAATAGAAGAAGAAAAAAAAAGAGTAAAGAACTTCAACAGATAACAGAATAAGAAAGAAAAACAATACAGAAACTGAATAACGTTTGTTTTCTTTTCTCTAGTTTAAAACTGAGGTTTAAATCGTTTTTATTTCTTTTTTTTTCCTTTTTTGAATAAAAAGTTAATTCCGTACAGCATGAACAGTTTCTTCTTTGTTGATTAAATGACATGTTTTATTAATAATTGTCATCAATGAATTCAAATTAACCGACCATTCATTAAGAATTTCCTGTGGACTTTTCTTCGGTTGAAATGTAATTATATCGGCAAGACGATCGACTTTAGCACTGATTGTTTTATTCGAAACAAGATTCGATAAGAATTGTTCAGCTTCATCTTTTGTTAAATCAAGTAAATCGGCCATACGTTGCGTTCGAACACGAGTATAGTATTTGGCCATAATACGCATATTCTATGAAAATAAGCAGAAAGTTGATATTCGTTTGACTTTTTGTTTTCATCGTATTCGCTTACGTGTTCGACAACACGAGCTTTGAAATCATCCCAACGTTTGTTTCCATCGTCGGTTTTAGAGAAAACTTGCGTAGCTGGATTTTCTTTTGTACCAACTCGAAGTTCGGCTTCGAAATTTTTCAAAAGATCTTTCCAATGAATGAGTTCTTGAGTTTTAAATCGTTGTAATAAATCTCTATGAAAAATCCAATTTCATCATCAAAATAACCAAAGTCTAAATTCGATTTCATTTACTTATATTTCGGAATTTCTTCGAGATTTTTATCGAGAAAAACTCGATGCAAGAAGTCCGATTGTTCGTTATCGTACGGCGATAGAATTAAATAGAGAACAACATTTTTCAAAGCTTGTTTCATTTTTTCTGAATCTTGTTTGATACGTGGTGTTTCATAATAATGTTTGTAGTGTTGACAAACATTGAAATAATTCTTATCGTGTGAATCGACTTCGATCATTAGTTCATAATATTTCAATTTTAAATCCTAGAGAACAACACCGATGATTTGAATGAGAAGAGAAAGAGTTTTTTTTCTTCTTTACATGTGAAGCTTCGTCTTCAAATGCTTTAACATTGATCTTTTTCGATATGATCTGTGTTCGAATGTAGTCTTGTTTGGCTAAACAAAGACGCATTTGTTCGAGAAGAAATTCCAATTTTTCACGACGTTCCATCGTTCCATAAGTTTCAACCTAAAGAAATTTGAATAGAATCGTGTTTTTGCGAACCAATGAGAAAATTACTTGAAGTTCTTGAAGAATTTCTGCTGCTTCTTTGATTTTACCTTGTCCTTCGTAAATATCCGTTAATTTCTTTGTTAATCGAGCACGTTCATTTTCCACAAAGATCTAAACAATCGATTCACAAATCAATCAATCGCAATTTTCAAATGCGATGCGACTTACTTTGCCTGCAGTTACATTTCGTAACGTTTCAATTAATTTCAATTTTGTATCTAAATCCGGTGTTTTCTCTACGAGTTCATAGGCTTCTTGGACCATTTTAGTAATGGCTTGTTTCAATTGACTACGACGTTTCGATAAGGTTACAATATGTTCATTCAATTGTTCCCATTGTTTAGCTGCATAACAGTATTTAACAATGGCAACAAGAACACGACCTGTTGAAATAGCGTCAGCCGCCTAGAAAAAAGGTTTTTCTTTGTTAGAAAAGCAAAAGCAAATCTCATACTGTTCGAGTTTGTTTTTCCAATGGTAATAAACGTTCGAGAACTTCGTTGAATTTATTTGGATTCTAAATACAAGTAAAATTTTGCAAAACGTACGAAGAACGAAGATCTTCGAGAATTTACTTTCATCATTTCATCGCATTCTTTGAGTTTTTGATCGACAACAGATGAATAATCAATTTCCATTTTAATATGTCTATCGCTGTCACCCATGTTTAGATTTGGTTTTTACGTTTGTTAAAATGCGTATATCTACAAAGAAAAATAACGATGTTTTTTCTTAGTTCGTAAGAAAAATTCGACGGACAACAGTTTTCACGTTGAGTCATTAAATTTCCTTTATTTTATTTGGCGATATTGTATGTTTGTGTTAAAAAATAAAGAATCAGATTGGCCGATTGCCTCACCATTATAAAGCGTTAGAGGTATTTAACTAGAGAGCCATCTTTAAAGAGAACGCAAGTAATTTCTCAATAGAAAAAAATAATTCGAATGTCAGTACAATCGTGACAATGAGAATGGAATTTCGTATTTTTCGAACAGCGATTCAAGAAAATTCTGTTTAATTTGAAAATATTTTATGAATTCGTATAAGCTCTATTCAATTAAGTAACGAATTTTGTAACAGATCTTCGAGGGCAAAAGGTACAAGTTATCATAAACTCATATTGGCCATCATATTCTCGAAAATATAAATACGAAGAAAAGAAATTATACAGTCTGATAAGTTTTTTATCATTATTTCAACGAAGACGATGAAGTGTTGAGATTATATGCATATGATTTAAGTGTCTTTCTCTCTCGATTATCATCGAGTCGAACGGTTTTGCGTTTTAATATAAACAACAATCAACAAATTCATTTATTCAAATAGATCGATAACAAACATATTATATCATCAACTTGAAAATAGATAAATATTCAAATACTTGTTGATTTCTCTTCTTCGTTATCAGTTTAGTCTCCGCAACTATTTAAATCCATGTCTGTCGCCTATCCTATGTTATTCATTCGAATATGAAGTCTCTCGTCTATATTTGTCTATTGGCAACATTGTTTGGCCACAGCAATGCCGTGCTCGGTTTTATCAAGAAAAAAGTTGCGAATAAAACTGAAGAATTTCATATTCGTGCTACAGTGAAAATTTATTCGAATCTAGCTGAAGTTATTGTACCACTTAGCAATCCGCCAATAGAATTTAATGCCAATGATTGGAATGATATTCGTTCGGATTCAGTTACGCTTGTTGGCCCCAATGTTACTATTCTTACGCAAACAATTACAGAAAAAAAGAAATCATTTGATAATACCGAAGTTTTTGTTCGTTCACCAGTCTCGTCGAAAGGTGAAACATCATTTGTTAAAGCAACACTTCTCGATGAAAAACGAAATCTTGTTAAACTCGTTGAGAAAGATATTAGCAAAGAACCAGTTTATTTCACTGTTTCATCGAATGATATTCTCTATCTAGTTGAACCACCTGAATCGAAATTCTATGTTAATTTTACATATACAACAAGTGACGAAGTTTATTTAAGTTATCTTCGATCAAATCTCAATTGGAAAACACGTTATCAATTAAATTTATTTGAAAATCCCAAACCTGCAGATTTAACTTCCATGGCCGATATTCGAAATGATGGTGCATCACCAGTTGATATCGAATATGCTGAACTCTTAGGTGGTGATATTAATTTACAAGCAACTCATTATCATCGTAAAAGCTATGGTAGAGAGAATGTATATGATGCTGTATCATATGGTGCTGCAATGGCACCACCTGGACAAGGTGCTGGAAGTGCTCAAGTTGCAATTAATCGAGCTGAAGAAGTAGCTGGTTTATATGTTTATACAATTGATAAACCATTTTCTATTGATGCTAAAACAAATTATCTCTTGCCAATGTTTAAACCACGTGTTACTGTCGATCGATTTGCTTTGTTTTCCAAACATTTCTACGGTAATGCTGGTTCGTCAGTAGCCAAAGCTCAACGATCATATCGTCTTCAATCGGATCGATTTCTTTCAAGTGGTAATTGTATTCTACGTGAATCGGATCGTCTTGTTGGCGAAACAAGTTTACCAGATATTGCTGCTAAAGATAAATATGTCTTTTCGATTGGTGATGATGCTGATTTAATTGTCAAAGAAAATATTACTTTAGTTTCTTCAACTTCGTATAACGAAACCATTCGTCGAAGCAGTTATGGAGGTATTCAAACACGAACAACTTCGGTTTATCAAGTCGAAGCTGTTTTCAAAAATTTCAAAAAGAATCGTGATGTTAATGTTGAATATCAACAACAGATTAACGGTATTTCAGTTAAATTAAATAAACCCAATGCCTTTTTTACACAAGACGGTTCACAAATCAAAGCTGCATTTAAACTACCAGCTGATGAAGAAAAAACCTTTTCATACAAATTCGAAGTCGTCAATTAATATCAACCTTTTCTATCCTAACTTTCATTTTTAGTAGTGATTCCTATTTAATCAATAAACTAGAACATTTCTTTTAGTGTCTTTTTGTTTTGTTCAAATGAAAAAAGAGAATACACAAAAAAATGACGACAATAACAGAAAAAAAACAAAGAATATCATCATATGTATTGACAGAACAAAGAAAACGTTAGGACATAGTCGAGATAAACACAAACAGAATTAAGTGGATCTTGGTAGAGGTTTTTCTATCACATAATTGAATATATTCTTCGATGCACAATCGAAATCCATGTAGTTTCTGGTTTAATTATATATATACACACACACACATTGTCTTCTTTTGATCTTCTCGTTTCATTTTGTACTGTTCTTTTTCGTTTGTTTGTTTGTTTTTTATTCATTATCTTGTTCATCTAACATATAAAAAGAACGAAATAAAGTAAATATCAAAAAACACACAATGAATCCGCATGATTCGTTCCATTAGTTGTTGATTGAGATAGATTTTTTAGACGAGCATTTTCTTCGTTTAACATCGTGATCTGTCGATGAGACTCATTTAGCTGTTGACGCATATGAAGTAATGTACTTGACATTGCATCCATATTTGTGTCCATATCCGACATAATTTCTTCGTAATCTAAAACAAAAACGAATTCAATATTTGTATTTTCAATTTTGTTCCAAGTACCTTTTTGAGCATCTTTCATATTGGTTAAGAGACGATTTTGTAAAGTTATTTCACCTTCAAGTTTAGCGACATTATCCGATGAAACTAATTTGCCTAGTTGTTCGTTTTCTTCGAGTAATTTTTTACATCTTGACATAAGCATTTTGCCTGTTTTACTATTTTTTAAACAAAAAAATCAAATTGATTTTATTATTCATAATGAGTTTACCTATCTGAGGTAAATTGCCAAGCTTGTAATTCATTTTGTGCATCTTCACGAGCTTTTCGACTATGTTCAATTTCGTCTCTCATTTGTCCGTAGATAAGATTAATCGATGGATCGAGAAATGTTTGCCGAAGTCGACCAATTGATGGCGTTTGCATCATGTCACGCATTTGATCCTTCGAAATAGAGAAAATTTTAGACGAATTCAATGAGAATCGATTTTTCTACAAATGCTTGTTGTTGAGTTGTTTTCGTTAGAATTCGATAATTGAGCGTTGATTTTAATTTTTTACATTCAGTTTCTTTGTCACGTAAATGTTCATTGGTATCAATTGATTGTTGCAATTGATTTAAACGCGTTTCTAAATAATCAATATATAAATCTTGTTCTTTCCATTGTTCTAATAAACGTGAACGTGACGCTTTTTCAAACGAATCGTCGTTGTCAATTCGAACACGTTTCGGTGGGTTTGTCGTTGGTTGAGATGTTATGTTCGTAGAATTATTTAGATTATTAGATAAGTCCATTTAGAAGAATAAAAAAAAAAAGACGAACATCGATTCCAATCGATTTACTTTCTTTCTTTTTTTTGTCTGTTTCAATTCAATGGCACAGAAAATGACAAATTCAAAATACGAACAAGAGAACGCACGCAGATATATTTACAAAGAAAAGAAAACAACACAATTCACAGAATCAATTCGAAAACAATGATAGAGTCTGGCTAATTGACTCTACCAAAAAACAATCAGAATTGATCTAGAAACAAGTTTCAAAAAAAAATATGTAGAACTTGACTTTGTAGGTTTTTTTTTTCTCTTTTTCTTCGTCTGTCTTATATTATTTGTTCGTTCTCTTCGTCGTTGCCATTGTTGATGTGAATCAATCAACAAATGAATTTATTTTATTGAATTTTTTCAAAATTTTCCGAAAACTGTTTTTTTCAAAATCGAAATTTTTTATTAAATTTATTTTTCCTTCAAGTTTAACTCGTTCAATTTAAAGATGTCACGAGTGGATGTCATCACTAGTTGGAAATCTATCATTGCCAATCAAATTAAACGTTCATACAAAATAAGCTTCTGTATATTCGATTTGCTCTTCAGATTTCGAAATTATGCTTTCAACAACATCCAAACTCGGTAATAGTAGTGGTGGCGGTAGTAATAGTACATCTGAACCATTGACACGTCTTGCATGCATTCGTCAATGTCAAGAAACTGTCCAAGAACTAGTCACTAAACCCATGGAAATTTCAATTTGGTTGTATCAATTAACACGTCCGACGACTCATTTTCCTAATCCAAATCATCAACAACAACAAGCACAAAATATCATTGATAAACGTGTTCGTTTCGAAACATTATTAAATGATATCACTACTCAAATCAATTCATTACGATATTTATTTGTACGTCTTCGAGAAATTCATGAATATGTTCTTTCACGTGAATCAAATGGAATAACAACAAATACAAATGAATTATCACGTTTATTAAAACAAAAATCTATTTATGAAGAAATTCTTCAAGAAAAACAAAATCAATTGAAAATTGTTATTGATACAGTACGTGATATAACCTATCAAGTCAATACAATGACTGATGTACGTCAAGATGGAACGATCAACACATTGATGAACAACACCAATACGCAAGAGAAATGAGATGGAATTTTTATTTTCTATAAGTACGATGGATTCTCTCTTTTTTTTTCTTTCTTTATTGCACAAATAAAAAAAAACAAATAGTAAAATGTTGTCAATGGACTAGATTATAAGTTTTTAATTCGGAAAAACATTCAGTAAAAAATTTCGGATTTTGATTAATTGCTAACATTTTCGAACTTAATTTACTTGTTATTAAAACAATACGTTGCCAAAAGACGTCACGTGTTTCAGCATCAGTGACGAACGGTTTCAATGGATATGTTATTTCATTTCCCATATAACTAAATGCCAGATAAAGACATGTTAAAATAATGGCATGTAATTCAGTAACACTTTTAATTGTTGTCGATGGAACAACGTTTGTTAATGTTTCACGAACGAGCAAATAAACGAAAACAATATTTGCTGGATTGACAAAAACTTGTTCTTGCCAACCTTGAAGAATTAATTGTCGATCAGCACTTTTTATCCAAAGAATACAATCCATTGGATCAAGAATCGGCAATAAATGTGAACAACGTGTACATAAATATTCGCCTAAACATCGAAGTAATTCACTAGTCGACGCTTGTATAATCGTTTTGCGTGATGATGTTCGTTCAACTGTTCGAATATGTTTTGTACTTGCCGAGAGACCATTAGGAATTTTAATTTGGGAAGACACTTGAACTTGTTGTTGTTGATGATGATAGTGATGATAATATTGCGATTGAGATTTCGATAATTGATAGGATGGTGCAACAAATGCGGAATGACGTTTATTGACTAGTGAATTGGAAACTATTTTGAGAGCACAAAAAAAAGAAGAAGAAGAAGAATAGAATCGGTTTATAAAATATTTATACTCTAACCGGAATTCCTGACTTAGACAATAATAGTGTTTAATACGAGCATTTTTAATGCATCTTTACAACTAAAGAAATCTATTCTCGAATGCATTTCTAATCGAAGAACAATTCACTTTTCCTTGCTTTATTATTGATTGCGTTATTCAATATATATTGAAAGACAGATTATGTAACATATATCTATTCATACATGGCTGGCTACCTCATCAAATCAAATAGATATTTGAATTTCAAATCACTCAAGGGAACTCACAAGCACGACATATGTCGATCTTTTCCTCTCGTCGTTTTTTCCTTTTCATTCATTTGCTTTTTGAACGAGGAAAAAGAAAAGAGCGACTGAAAATAATTCTTCGGGGGATTTAACCATAATGAGGTAGATTTGAAGATAATCATAGGTTATGACGAACTTCCTGAGCGTAATCAAACAAGAAAAACAAATCTAATGACTAATTATAGTTGCAGGAATATTTACCTGAAGTAATTTCGAACTTGTGTCGACGTTTATATTCATGAGAATGATGATTTTCTTGATTGACAATGGTTTGTTGTTTAGTTAAAACAAATTGATTGGAATTTTTCACATTACTACTGTTCAAGGAAATTTTCTTCGGTTGTTCATCATCATTTTTATCTTTCGTCGTATGATGATGAGTGAATTTCGTTGATGACTCTTTATTTGTTGTATCGGCTAATGGTTGTTTCATAGAAAACAAACTAAACGATTTTTTAAACGGATTAGTTTGCCGTTCAGATGTATCATGTGGAAGTTTTTTCGATTTGTCGTGATTGGTTTTAATTAAATCATGGAAATTCTGTGTTGTTTGTGATGTTGACAATTTATGATGATTAACAATTTCATCATTGGTTCGATAACGTTTTTGTCTGCCATGTGAATGACGAAAGGAGAATTTTTTTATATTTAATGTTTCGTTAAGAATTTGTAGTTGTTTTTTCCATGACGAACGATTCGGTGTTGTAGTTGTTGAGAGAGTTGTAGCTGATGTTGTTGCTGCGGACAATGAAAGATGATTATTCAGTCCGTCATGATAGGACTTCGATTGGCGTGGTGAAACGTTACCCATATATATATGAATTGACTAGATCTACAATGAATTAATTAACTTTTTTTTTTCTCTGTCTCAATTTGTAAAAAGATATTAAATTACAAAAGAAATGAAATGGAATACATTTTAGTCTACTTTAGAAAACATACAAGTGTAATTGCCAATCGTCTAATGTTCGACGAGCACATCAAGCGTACACATACATCAAATAAACTTAACCAAAGGACCATGTTTCTTTTTCTTATACTCTTCCGGAAATTTTTTTTTTCTCTCAGTTGCTCATTCTCATCTCGTCATTTTTTTTCTTCTTCGTTCTTCTTCTCTCACACGCTCACTTCTACGATTCTCGCATGATTTTTTTATCATGTTAGCGTGTGTTGAAGATTTTTTTTTATTTGATCTTTGCATCATAATGACTTACAACAGAAACAGGAAAAACGAAGTTCATCTCGAAACTATGATAAACAGCAAAAAAGAGGAAAAAAAACGATCGGTTTGATTCGTTTACGAGTGCCTACCTACTTAGTTCGTTAGTTCGTTAGTTGAACTTTTATTTTCTCTCAACTGAGTTCTTCTTTTTGACTAGTCTTATTCATCTCTTCTATTTAATTTTCCACTATCTTTTCTCACACGCACTCTCATGCTGAGATGGAAGCATCCTTTAGCCGTACGCGCGCACGAAGGAGCACATTCTGTCTCTTTTTTTTCCTGTGCACCATCCTTATTCTGAAAAAAAATTGGCTGAACACTCTCTCTGAAAGGAAGAGTGAAGAAAAAATAGAGAGAGTGAGCGAGAGAAACAGACAGAGAAAGAGGAAAAAATAAAAAAAAACGAGAGAATGGCTAGAAGGCGTAGTGTCTTGTACTCGTGTAAAAAAAGTATGTGTGTGAACTAATTCTTTTCTTCGTTCCACTCTGTCTTCGATGTTTCCATTTACTGAATAAAAGATGAATTGAATACATGTGTACGATCAACTGAGCCAATTTTCCATACGAAGAAAAAAAAAAAGAAATTTGCTATTGACGAAGATTTAGTCTCAACTAGTAATTCGTTTTTCTTGTCGATCATCAGAGATAAATCGGAAATGTCTCGATGCCGATCGAGCGCGCGAATGCCGTCTTTTGACTAATTCAATGAATAGAAAAAAGCTCAACAATGCTGACATACAGACTAACTCCCCTATACTTAAGATTGTAATTGTAAGCATGCTTTTGTCATATATCAGTGAAAATAAGAATACATCGACAATGACTGTTCATTCGGCTCATTTTTCTGGCCTGTTTGATTGAATTAGTTAAGGGTCGACGAATCGACTGATGAACATTAGAAAAGAAATATAAACTGGCAGATACGCAGGAGGTCACAAGCGTCCTGAGGCTACTTTCATTTCATTCATTTGTTGCTCTACATACGAATCCAACTGTTCTCGCTCGTGTTGTTGTTGTTGTTCGAAAATCTAATTTATTCATTTGAAACGAGGATGTTGATGATGTATAGACGTCAAGAAATAGTCTCGATAATTTATTCTCATACGCATTATCATTCATTCGTCAGACAAGATAGATACGATGTCTTCTTATGAGTCGCTTGCCTCTCTTTTTTTTCTATCTCACTCATTCACTTCTCAGATAGATAGAGATACAGACTAATTGTAGATTCCAATGATTTGATCAGACATCTTATTGATAGACTTTTTATTTTCTATGGTAGATAGTGACGAATATAAGCGACGAGATACAAACGAGAAAAAAAAGTTCTATTCAACATATTTGCGCTTAAATAAACACGCAAAGATGAAATATCAGCTGAATAAAGACGTTCGTTTATCAATAAGATTTATTCGTGCGTAGATCTTTAATTATTTCTTTCTTCTGGAAAATTCTCAATGCTAAATTTGCATGTGAAATTAAACTAAAGAAAAGGATTACTTCGATTTCATTCATTCATTTTATATTCATTAAAAGGAAAATTAATCCAAGGATCAAAATCCAAACAAAAAGCTCCACTAACTTTTTTTCATTAAAAAGCAAAATCTGTGACACAGTATTCAAGAGACAAAGGAGTGGTGTCTAACGTCGGCACTTATATATATGTGTAAAACGATCGATTAATAAAATTGCCTTGAGGACATAATTGGGTACAATTATTCGTATTTAAAAGTTCATTTTCAAGAAAATATAGAATTGCAGTTGACGAAGTTAGACATTAATTCATTTCCTTGACATTTTTTTTTGTGTGTTGTGTCACAAAAAGGAATACTTTAGTACAATGATTAACGATCGAATAGAATCGTGACATAAATCACATGAACAAAGAAAACCTTCGGTTCGTCTGTTTTTTTTCCGCGTTCGCCAGGGCCGAATGGTAAATTAAATAGAAACAAAGAGAGAGAAAAACGAGGAATTTGATTGGAACTTCGTTCATTTTCCTTTTCACTGAACTAATTCTGATTGTCGAACATTTTCTTTCTAAGCTTTTGTTCGATGATTTAATTATATGCACGAGAATATTCAATGAGACCAAATTTAATCTGATTCTACCGAACATAAATTATCTCGAAAGGAACAACAAGAAAAAGAAATTAAAAACAAAATCAACACCGACAGACACATTTATTTTCTCGATAGATTTTAATCTTAGCTCAAAAAGTATAAAAAAAAAGAAATGAGTTTATTGTTTATTTGCCACGTCTTTTTAAAGCTCGACTACGAGCCGTTCCTAAAATCAGCATTGCAATTTGATTTGAAAGAAATTCCGGTAAAATCGATTGACCAAAATCCTAAACACAAATTTCAATTGTTCGATTCAAAATAGAAAAGAAAACAGAAACACTGTTTACTTGAAGTTCATGCGGCCAATAGCCTGTTGTCCATGGCAATGAGATTCGTTCGATGGCACTACGAACAAATTGTTCAGGTGTCGGCGAAAATAATGATTCGCGACGAATAGCCGAGAGTTTCGTAGCAACAAAACCAGGACATAATGTTTGAATAATTACGCCTTGAGATGCACATTCAGCTGCTAATGATCTAAATAAAACCAAACGGAAATCGAAAGAAAATGAGTTTCAAATGAAGAATCTACCTCGAAAATAAATCAACAAAACCTTTTGTTCCTGAATAAAGACCTAGATAAGGTACCGGTCGTCGACCTGAGACACTCGAGAGATTCACAATAAGACCTCGACGTTTTTCCAGCATGTCTAAACATCAGAAGACATTTTCATTGCAATAACAAAAAAAAATACTATCAATCAACCTGGCAAAATCATTTGAGTTAAATAGGCAACTGAATCGACATTACATCGAATCATATTGTCAACTAATTTCGCATTATTTTCTACTTTATCGAAATATTCCGGATAATCATAAGACATGCCGACATTATTTATTAAAACGCCGATGTCTAATCCACGAATTTCTTCACGAATCGTTGCATAGATACTACTGTCCTCTGAAGGAACAAATTCAAATCATTAATATATGTTTTTCCATTTGTTTTACTTGTAAAATCTATAGGAATTGTTTTCACTTGAATATTGTCATTTTTCGTTTGAATTTCTTTCGCAAGTTGTTCGAGTTTTTCCTTTGTTCGACTAATTAAAACCACATTCAATCCTTAAATCGATCGAATTCATTTGTTTGTCTTGTTCAAAAACGAATTCTACCTCGTTTAGCTAATTCAAATGTATACGCTCGACCGATTCCATCTGTACAACCCGTAATCAATGCCCATGGACCGTATTTACTTATATCAATTTTCGTTGGACATAAAATTCGATAGGCAAGTGCAGCTAATTTCACAGCTGTATGAACTAAACCAAATAGTCCTATCCATGCTAAAAAGCTCATTGTTTTGTTTTGACAATATTATCACAACAAGTTTTTTTTTCTTAGAGAGACACATGCATACAGAAAATATTTCCACCAATGAACATCAATGAATCCATGAATTATTCTCTGGACGAAAAAGAAGAAAGAAAAAGGAATGTATTTGTTCGTTTTATATTTGCTCTTCTCTTCTTCTTCTTCTGCTCTCTCATCTCTTGTCTATACAATCGTTGTGTCAAATAGAAAAGAAAAAACAATAAACTACTTTTGAACAATTCAATGGCTGATTATCTTGCGTCGATATTTGGTACGGAAAAAGATAAGGTGAATTGTTCGTTTTTTTTCAAAATCGGTGCCTGTCGACATGGTGAACATTGCTCGAAATTACACAATAAACCGACATTTAGTCAAACGGTTCTATTGAAAAATCTTTATCTAAGTTTGGAAAATAGTTCGCAAAAAGCTGATAAATCATTTATTGTCGATGACATCACTGAAGAACGTATTCAAGAACATTTTGATGATACATTCGAAGAATTATTCGTTGAATTAGATAAGAAATATGGCGAAATCGAAGAAATGAATATCTGTGATAATCTATCCGAACATTTAGCCGGTAGAAATAAAACTAGTTCATTCATATTTTGAGGGTTGAAATTCATTTTGTTTCTTTTTCTAGGGAATTGTTATGTTAAATTTCGTTATGAACAAGATGCCGAAAAGGCCGTAGGAGATTTGAATAATCGTTGGTTTGACGGACGAGCTGTTTATGCTGAATTGAGTCCAGTTACTGACTTTCATGAAGCTTGCTGTCGACAATATCAGATGGGGTACGTAAACGAAAGAATATTTTCAAGTCGATCATTTTGGTTTTTGTTTAGAGATTGTCCTCGTGGTGGTTTCTGCAATTTTATGCATTTAAAACCAGTAAATCGAAGAAAATCTGCTGTTTGATATTGATTATTGTTTTTTTTGTTTATTTGTAGATTTCGAAAGATTTACGAAAACGTCTTTATCAACGACGTCAGAAAAATGATGGTAATGGTTCTCGGTCGCCGTCTCACGATCGGCCACGTGACAGAGACCGTCGTCGATAGTAAAAACAAATAAAACCTCGAACTTGTTTAAGATTTGTGTTTTGTCTTTTCTTTTTGTTTATTTGTAAAAAAAAACAACAACTATCGTATTCATTTCAGATAATGAATGAAAATCAACTAACAAACAACGGCGATGTTGATAAATGGCTTGAATGGATTAAAGATTGCAAATATCTGCCTGAAACTGATTTCAAACAATTATGCACGATAATATCAGATATTTTCTTTGAAGAGTCCAATGTTCAACCTGTTTTCTCACCGGTGACTATCTGCGGAGATTTGCATGGACAATATTATGATGTTCAAGAATTGTTTCGTACAGGAGGCTATCCGCCTGATACACAATATATTTTCATGGGAGATTTTGTCGATCGAGGCTATTATAGTTTAGAAACATTGACACAATTGTTGGTTTTCAAGGCTAAATGGCCTGATCGTATAACATTGCTACGAGGCAATCATGAATCGAGACAAGTGACTCAAGTTTACGGTTTTTATGATGAATGCATGAAGAAATACGGGAATGCTAATTTGTGGAGATTTTGTTGTCGTTTATTTGATTTAATGCCGATCGGAGCGTTGATTGACAATGAAGTTTTGTGTATTCATGGTTTGTTATTTCAAATTTGAAAAAATAATAAAAACTGAATTTCGATTTTGTTTGTCTAGGTGGACTTTCGCCGGATATTGGCACGATCGACCAAATGCGTATAATCGAACGTGATCAAGAAATTCCTCATCGTGGTGGTTTTTGTGATTTAATGTGGTCCGATCCGGATGATATCGATTGGTGGGCAATATCACCACGTGGTGCCGGCTGGTTATTCGGAGAAAAACCAACGAGTCAATTTATGCACAATAATCAATTGAGTTTAATCTGTCGAGCTCATCAACTTGTTCAAGAAGGTCTGCTTTTGGTTTTCTCTCTCTCTCTCTCTCTCAACAAAAAACGAAATCAAATTTTGTTTTTCGTTAGGAATTAAATTTATGTTCGACGATCATCTTGTTACCGTTTGGTCAGCACCGAATTATTGCTATCGTTGCGGTAATATAGCTGCTATACTAGCATTTAACACAGCAACGAATCATGAAACGAAATTATTCCACGCTGTGCCCGATGATCAACGTGTTATTCCAACAAAAACAACGACACCGTATTTTCTTTAGACACAAACAAAAAAGAGAAACTTCGTGCACAAGAAAAAATCTATATATTTAAAATAAAATAACTCTACGTTTTCTTTCTTTTCATTGTCTTGTTTCTTATTTGTACTAACAGTGTTTAATTGTGTATAGTCCAAACAAAAAAAAACTCTTAGAAGAAAGATTTGTTTTTATCTTCTTTTCAGATTTTGTTTTTTTCTTGCTTTCGTTTAAATGGACGCAGAAGATGAACAAAGTATGCACGACATTAAAATTGATTTTTCACGCTCATTTCTTTGCTTTTTATATAGGTCTTGAAGAACGTCTTCGTGCACAAAACAATAGTAATAGCAATAATACAAATAATAATAATAATACTAACAATGCAAATAAACCACTAACAACTCGTACAACAACAGGAAATAACAAATCAAGTCGATATGCGTTTAAAGATGAAAAAATCGATTGTCATACTGATAAAAATGGAATTTGTTATCGTGCTGGAGGTAGAGACTGACGATATGTTCTTGTTACTTATGATGAAAAACATCTTCGTTGTTGTTGTTGTTTTGTAGATCATGTCTATTTAGAAACAAATAAACAAGCTGAACCGTATTCAATAGCATTAATTCTTGATTTTCGTTTAGTAAGTTAATTCATCATAAATCATCTGTCAAAATAGATTATCTATTGTCTCATTTGCTTATACTGTGCTATTTTTTTTCTCTCTCTCTTATCTAGACAAGAAAAGATCATGTTATGCTCGAAGTACGCTGGTATTATCGACCTGCAGAAATTCCTCCTAATCTCTATCATCTTCTTATTGAAGATCGTTATCATGAAAATCGTAAGTTTTTATTCGAAAAATTCATTTTCTCATAATAATAATAATTTCAATGAAGAAATAAAAGAGCTATTGAACTAATTACAAAAAAAAACAAGACATGTCTGTGTTTTTATGTCGATGAAATTTTCATCAAACATTTCTTCTCTTTTCCGTTTCTTTTTTTTTCTATCAGTTCGTTCATCTTACACCCTAGGGAGAAGAAGAAAAAAGGAACATAGCATGACGAACGTTGTTACTCGATTCATTACTATCGTATCGTACACATATTATCAATAAGTAAAGAGTAAAAAAAGAATGTCTTGTATAGCATACATATACAAAATATGTAGTCGTGATATATTTTTGTCTGTCGTCATCGAAACAATGTCGATTTGTTTGTTCGATAAGATAGACTTTTTAAAAACGAATAACTGTCATAATTAGTCAAGTCAGTTATTCTCATGTGTTCGCAGATATTTTATCAGCATATTTCTTCGTTCTCTCTCGTTTGCTTTTTTTTCATTACTTTTTCCTTTCCCCGTTCGTTCTCGTTATTTCTCAGGGAACCTTTTTTTTTCTTCTCTGTCTTGTCGTCTATGTTACTTAGTTTGGATTGACAGATTATCTCTGAGACAATATATGTCAATCCGCTTCATAGGGATGTAATTTGACTATGAATATCTAAATCAAAATAATCAATATTTTTATTAGAAACATTTTCTCTCTCTCTCTCTTTCTTCATGATATTCGATTAAAAGTTTAAATCGTTGACTATTTATGTATGTATGTATATATTTATAAAAGGAGTGCGTGAGTTGATTGTTTGTTGCTCTTCTTGCCAGTATGTGTGCTCGGCACACGCATGCTTGCATTGAGTAGTTTATCGTCGTTGTCGCTTTTGCTTCTCTCTTTTTTTCTCTTTTTGTCTCTCAACAGGAGCTCCTGTTCCTACTCTCTTTAACAGCCGAAGGGACAAATCGAAGAACAATATCACATCATTGTCGACAACATCGATGTTTGTATGTGTATATAGTATTCTATGCCGTCTTCTCATTCTTTTTTCTTTCTTTCTTTCTTTCTTATTTTGTATGTATGATTGATTTTTTCTTCTTCTTTACTTTACTCGTTTGCATTTATATACACACTTAACCGTACACACTATTACAGGTGAGTAAAGAAAAAAGTGGTGTCATCATCGTCGTTATTATGATTGTTATGATTATATTTATTATTATTATTATTCTTGTTTGATAAAAGTCAATGTAATTAGTCGTAGACAACGTACAGAGATAACTACCATTAAAATTCAATTCTGTTCAATGACACATCGAAGAATAAGAAGAACGACAGAGAAAGATAAGAGTGCTACTACGATTCTAGACGAGTGGTATTGATCGGCATGTGTGGAGAGATTTCCTCTTTTTGCCTCGACATATTGACATCTAGTATTCATTGGTGATGGTTGTATAGAGAATTTCTTTTTCTTTTTCTTTCTTCTTCTTTTTCTTCTTCTTTTGTACTCAGCTCATCGTCTCTTTCTTTCACAAAATATGTGTATGTGTGTGTGTATGTTCGCAGTTTGTATTGAAACTAGACACATAGGCACTGTTAAATTCTTATTAGAGTGTGTGTGTGTGTATAGTTCATCGACAATAAATGGTAAGAGTCTGACGAGAAGAAGAAACGTAGAAGCAACGATGAAAAGGAGATAGTGCGTGAAAATGAGCAACGAACTACATCGAACTCGACGAAATGCAGATGATAATCAGTCTAGTGTAATCATTGATCGACGGAGTAAGAGAAAACGATGACGGCAAGTCGTTTTTCTCTCTCTCATTCTCTTTTTTTCCCCTTCTCTTCATTCTCAAACAACAATACGAGAAATCCTTTTAAGTAGAAACATAACACAAAATATCAACTTTTGCTTTCCTTCTAATTCTTGTATGTATATGTTGCTTTCAATTTTCTTTTCATTTTACTCTCATTATCAAGATATATATCGTTTTTATCGTCGTCGTTTTGTTTGATTTATAGTGACATACAGATGATGCCAAGTCTATAATGATCATTATTATTATTAGTCTATTCGATTTTCTTTTTCTTTTTCTTTTGTCAAAAAATTTCTAATGAAAAGATGAAAATAGATATCTCTAAATTTCATCTGGGTTTGTTCTGTTTCTTTTCTTTCTCTTTGCTCATTTTATGGTTGATTATTTGACAATAACAATATCGATTACAACAAAACGCACTATCATCACATCAATTAGAAATATCGAAAGAAAAAAAGAAAGAGAGAAAAACGTGAAAAGAAACACATAAATAAAATCTAGTCGTTCTCAAGTATTCATTTTTATGTCACTCTATTGGTATGCATCTACTTATGTATGGACTCATCGAGCCGAACAAACAGTAACATATCCGATGCCATAAGTGATTGATTAATCGGATCAACTGACTCGTTTTCTTTTTCTTGTTCTGTATATATTTATATAGATTCGCATCATTCTTAATCGAGAGATAGTTCGCATTCGTTCGTTCTTCCTTCTTTTTTTTTTAATATATATATATTCTGCTTCTCTAATGACCTTTTGTTCTCGCCAATATCTATGCGTATCAACTGCAAAAAAAAATCCAAGTCAAACATGTATATATATGTATTCACACTCTGTTTTATCATTAAATAATAACAAGACAAGAGATAGAGTCTTGTATCCAATTGAGAATATTTATAGTAGCTCATGTCGCAGTAATAAATAATATAATATCTCTAATATATCTATCTTAACTAACTCGATGACGAACGATGAATTGTTTTCTTTTTCTTCCTCTTCAACGAACATCAGCATTGCTCGCTTATGAGACGCTATCGTGCAGCAAAAGAATCGAGAGAGAGAGAGAACAAGAACCCTCACACACACACGCACACGCATATATACAGCAAGAGACCGTGACACGACGCCGGTTTGTTCCCTATTAAGGTGACACTAACAACAACGAGCTTTCTTTTTCTTCGTTTCTCTTTCTCTTTATGTATGCTATTCTTTCTTTTTTTCTTCTTCTATCGTCTCAATATGTCCATTATGATTTTGTGTTGCTGCTTTTGATGCTTCTTCTGTTCACACCTAATACGCACATTTCATCGAAAGTCATACAGAAAAAGAATAAATGAAGAATTATTATTTAAAATCTCCCGACAAATTATCGATTGCATTTATTTTCTTGTTGATATGTATATTATTAATTATGATTATATCTATCAACATAATGTCTGTTCGAGTCGTTTTCTTCTTTTTTCTCTCTCTCTTTCTCTCTTTTTTCTTCTTTCTTTTTCTCGTTCTATGAATCTATATCTTATCGCACTTGCCAAGTTGATCATTCTTCATGTATGCGTGCATGTTATAATTTCTAGTTAATGACATATACAGTAGAACGACAAGTTGCACGTCTCTCTTCGCTAGTGTATCTACACAATTGCCGTGTTTAAATAAATATATACATATGTATGTCGAGATGTTGTCCGTTGCTTTTAATTCATCGATAAATTGTCAATTGAGTAGAGAATAGAAGTTGAACACTCTTCGCGACGAAATCGGTCAGATGGGCGTGTCGACACGCGATCTTCTGTACTCTTCAATTTTCTTCTTCTTCTTCTTCATCTTCATCGATGTTTATTTTGTTCTTTTGATACAGAGATTCTTCTTCGCTGCTTTAGAGGATAAATAAAAGTTTGAAATGTCAGTAATCTACACCTGATGAACTATTGTGTCAAACACTTTGACTAACAGAAAGATGATTGATTAATTTCAAGGATCCAAGAGGACTCTCTCCCTCTATCTTCTTCCCCTTTTCTTTTTTTTTGCTTCTCTCTACTTCATCCTACATTTTCACATTGCCTTTTTAATTCTCTCTCTTGCTGAATGAAAGAAATAAGACGAGTACTCGTCGTCATCGACATGATTTCCGTTCATTCATCTAAAAGAAAACTAAATTAGTTGATGCGTTTTGTTTTTTCTTTTTTTCTCTCTGTTCTATTAAATTAGAGAATAGGAAAACGGTAGATCTATTTTTTTTATTAATAAATCATATTTTGTTGTTGTTTTTTTTCTTTTTCAAGAGAGTAACAATCAAACATCATCAATTAAAGATAAACAAACAAAAGATTCTGGTATAATTCAAGATCCAAATATAATTGGCCGTGAATTATTCGTATCGGAAATCAAAGAATTTTATCCGGCCGTACACATTAAGTAAGACGAACATTTTGAAAAAAAAAGTTTTTTGTTGACTAGAAGAAGAACAAAAAAAAAAAGAAACAGAAAAAGAAAAAGAAAAAGACGACCGACAATTGTAATCTCTTGACAAGGAAAAAAAGGAGAACAAAAAGAATGTATACCACATATAGACACATCTCAAGATTTGTTTTGTCTATCTAAACATAACTCTCGCTTGCTCGGTTTTTTTTAATATTCTTGTTTCTTCGTTATTTAATTCAGAGGTCGGTGCCGTGTTGCTCACTATCAAGATATTGAAGAAGCTCGCGCTTTCAAACCCGATCCGGATACGTTCTTTTATATTTTAACATACAATCCGGAAGCACGCAGACTGGCGAACACGCAAGGTGAAATACGTGTGGGCCCATCACATCAAGCCAAACTACCACTTTTAAAAACCTATTCACCATCAACATCATCATCAACATTAACAAACGGTCATCATGATGACTCATGTACATTACGCGAAGAACTAATCTGGAAAAATAAAACGACCGATGTCGATCTATCGATGTATTTGCAAGCAGCACGATCGATTGCTGCGTTTGCTGGCATGTGCGATCGAGGCCTACCGGAAGATATGTATGAAGTTGCACAACGAGATGATACAACGATAAATGCGTTGCATATTCTACATAATCATGATTATGATTGTAAACGGGCAATACAAGCACTTGTTAAATGTCCGATACCTAAGGGTATCGATCGAAAATGGTCAGATGAAGATCAGAAAAAGTTTATTAAAGGTTTAAGACAATACGGAAAGAATTTCTATCGCATACGAAAAGATCATTTGCCACATAAAGAAACATCTGAACTGGTTGAATTTTATTATCTCTGGAAGAAAACACCACAAGCACAATCGAGTCGACCTCGTCGACGACAACGTCCATGTTCAACCTCGGCAAATCTTTCGACAACGCCGACACCAGCTAAACAACGCAATAATAAACATAATAATAAAGATGGTTCCGAACAGAATTCGGATAATGACGATAATCAAACGACTGATAATGACGAACAGTTCTGTCGTCATTGTCAAACAACATCAAAAGATTTGCAAGCTGGTGGTCGTGATAGTCTTCTGTTATGTTATGATTGTCGAATGTATTATAAGAAGTACGGTGATATGCCGATAATCAATCAAGAACCACCACCTTATCTATTCAAACCATTGAATGAAACGAGTCCAAGTAGTTCGAGTAAACGTAAACGAACCAGAGTCAAACAATCTTCGTCGCCACCGCCGACACCAACATCGACATGTCCACTTCCGTCGACATCGACGACAATCGACAAATCATCGGATGAAAATCATTCATCAACAAAAACACGTTCGAAGAAGAAATCTCGTGTCAATGAACAACAATTATCGATTAAACAAGAAACAGAAGATGATGACAATCACAGAGATGAATCAACAAATTCAAATACCGGAATTAAAACTGAAGAACAAGAAAATAAAAAACCATTACCAGGTAAAATAGATTATTTCTTTTTTTTTCTTCTTTGTCTCTTATTGTTTAAGTCAAGATATCTTGATGAGTTTTCCTTTTCTGTCGTCTCTTATCAACGTTCTTTAAATAACTATAAGATATTTCCGTTTCCGTTAATAATTTGAAAAAAATAATTTTTTCTTTCTATTAAAAGAATCAACTGAATCGATTTCATCATCAACAACAACAACAGCAGCAGCGACAACATCAGGTTTTCTAATCAAACCCGATGATTTATCGTCTTCAACACTTGTCCAACCATTACCATCATTGATTATTAATTCAACATCAACAAAACACGATATGAATTCGCCATCGTCTGTTCTTTCGAATGGTGCTGCAAAAATAACAAATAAAATTCTTATTGATCACACGAAACAACCGAATTCGAGTCTAATTCATTCGCCATCATCAACAACAGTCAAAAATGAGCCTATGAATAACGATTCACCATCCTATCATCCAAATCTCTTACAATCATCTCTTTTATCCTCACCACGTTCAGCGTTTTCACGTACATCGAAAACATCAATGCATAGTCCTGATCATCGTTCAACTAGTGTCAATCATACACCGAAATCAACGCCAATGCATCCGACAATTCTCAGTGGTGATGTAACACCATCGACAACATTAAATGAATCGAGAGATAACGATCTAACAGCAACAACAGATATTACGGATGATGAAAATCTATCAGATTCATCGACGAATACAAACAATGAAATTAATTGTGACGATGGACCAGCACCGTTAACATGTGATCGAGAATGTTATAACAAATCTCAAGGAATTGTTCTATTGCAAACTTATGATCGTTCAATGTCACAGAATTCTTGTGCACGTACGGATATTGTACTGAAACGTGGTTCGCGGTCACGATGCAAACCGCCACCAACTAATTCAACAAATAGTAACGAAAAGTCAGCGCAACAGGAAGCACCATCTGTACCAACACTACCACCACCACCACCAACATCATCGTCGTCGTCGACAGCCGCCGCCGCCACAGCAATGATGATGATGGGACTCAAACAAGAAGAACGCAATCTTTCCGTATGTTTTTTATTCTTTGAAATCATCGAGATTTGTTGATTTTCTCTTTGTATTTTTGATAGAAATTACCTTTTTCATTGGATAAAGGACCATCATTACTTCATTCTCCGGTTCCACCACCTCCATTTCCATCGCTTAATCCTCATCATGATCAATTACTAATGAATCGTAATAATTCTCTGTTTCATCCATTACCATTACACGCTCTACAAGGAGCACCTAAACCACCTTCAAGTGCATCCAATGGACCACCACCAATGAATTTTCCATCGCCATTCGGTCCATTACCACATGACAATTTGAGACATCTCGATCCATTAGGCTTACGTCTAATGAATCCTGCAGCAGCGGCAGCAGCTGCTCAATTATTTGCTGCTCAGTCACCTTTCAGTCACAATGTCAATCGTCCTGCTCTTCCTCCCGGTTTCGATCCTACGACAGCAGCTTTTCTACTTGATCCTCGCTATCGTAGTATGATGTCACCTTTCGGAGGTTCAGTACCACCACCTTCTCCATCTTCATCAACATCTAACAATTCATCTTCATCAAACAATCCTCTCTCAGCAAATAACACACATAATCATTCACATGTTCATTCGCATTCTCATACACATCTTCATTTAAACAATAACAATGATCAATCATCGCCATCGAATAGTTCAAATGGACCTGCAATGCCACCATCAATGTTACCCTTTCCTAATCCACTTTCTGGTAAAATTGATAGAAAATTTTGTTTGTTTTTTTTTAAATAAATCTCATTCGATTTCAGGTCTTTCACATCCGGGACCATTGTTACATCCAGGTGGACCTCATCCACCGTCACCATTAGCAAGTATGGAAGCCATGCATAATATGTCACGTGATCGTGAATTAATGGCATTTATGTTAGCCAATAGTGGTCGATTTGATCCAATGACATTAGCAGCTCTTGCTGCTAATCCGTTACAAGTATGTTTTAGTCGAGTTTCTTATTGAATTCAAAAAGAAACTGAATCGTTTGTTTTCAATCAGATGCCACGTCATGAAGATTTATCTCGATTGAATAATGCTCGAGAACGATCATTACGTGAACATAGTGAAAATGAATTCCGTCGTTTGACTTTGGATGCTGAACGGCAACAACAACAGCAACAGCAGCAGCAGCAACAACAACAACAACAACTTCGTTTTCCATTTCACCATCAACCTGATGAATTACTTCGGTAAACAAATCAACATTCTTGATTTCTTAAATTTCTTCTTCTTTGTTTTTTTTCAGACGCTTTTAGAAAACATTCATTTGGTTATAATTATCCCGACAGTGAATTTCCAAAAAAAAAGCAAACGATATCATTCATCTAATCATTTCTATTATACATCGTGTAGATTAGCTTCTTTCATCCGTCTATTAAAAAGAAAATGTTTCGCATTTTCGTTTCTTCTCCTCCTTCGTTTTTTTTTTGTACTCGGTGCTTTTCGCCGTTTTCTCATTGTCATATTTTGTTTATAAAAAATGAAGAAACACACAAACACACACATACGCACACATTCGCCTGTACAAACGAACTCTATATCTGTTTTTTTGTTCATTTTCCCCCTCCTGTAACTTCTTGTGCTAGTTTGTTGTGTCGGTCGATTTTGTTTTCTTCTGTCATTCTTTCTCTTTTCTGTTTCTTTCTTTGTCTATCTCTCTTTTTTGAAAAGTATTTTGTTTGAATGAAACAAAGAAATTCTTATACTCACTATAATATATACATATAACTTCACTATACAAAGCAAAAAACAACGTCGAAAGATCAGATAATATTCATTCAGTGTTTTCTTTTTTTTGTTGCTAAATGATATAGAAATAAATAAATACAAAAAAAAGGCAAAGATCATCTAGATTGTTTTAGTTACTATGGTGATTTATTATTGTTGTTTTGTTTTTATTTGATTGCATTGTCAATGGAACAATCTGATACCGATGAAGATCTAAATCGATTAGTTGATTGTTTGAAAAATGCAATTTTTTCGAAATTTATTTCGAATTATTTAATCGAAAAAACCGAACAAGTAGATGAGTAAAATATGATTTTTTGGATATTAATCGAATTTTTATTCGATGAAGATGTGGCATCGATATGATAAACGTATAAATAAATACTTAAAACGCAAAAATTTTCAAATAACTTCTTCAAAATCTCGTCCATCGGTGAGAGATTCAATAAAGTTTGACCTATTTTTTTTATTTTCGAAGTACTGTAGACAATCATTGAACTCGAAGCATTTCTTAAACAACAACAGGAAAAATTGACATCCTGCGAACGAGAATTACAAATTTTATGTTCATCACGGAAACGATTACAAAGTGACGATAAATATTCCGTTCCATTACAATCAAAACAAGCTTCAACAACAAGTGTCATCATAGCTCGGGTACCACGAACGCCCAGATGTATAGACGGGTTCGTAGAAATAAATCTTAGCAACTTTCTTGACGTATTTACTACGCCCTATTTTAGTTATAAAACAAACGGTATCGATTCTCAGCTTTGTAATCAACTAAAACGAAGTCATACGAGTTTATTTTGATTAATCTATTCCGACAAGTTTATTTGAAAACATAAAATAATTGTACAAAAAAGAAAAACGAGATGAGAGATGAACATGAACAACAATTGAATACATAAATTGAATATTTGATTGATGTATTTACAACTATATGTATATAAGAGAACGAAGGAGATAAAGCTTCATTTTTTGTTTGTTCTTTATTGATTTTTGATCATATTTTTTTTGTAACGTCCACGTTTATTTCCAAACCAATTGTTAACCTAAAATTCAAAAGATCATTCAATCAATCGAATAGTTTTGTTTCTTGTTAAATACTTGAGAAACAGTAACACCACATTTACGAGCTAATTCTTCTTTGACTTGTTCCGATGGATACGGATTCGATAGATGCGAATAAAAATATTCATTCAAAATCTTCTGTGTTCCCTTATCGAAATTTCGTCGTTTACGTCTGTAAAAAGATGAAAATAAATCGAAATTTTTTCTTTTCGTCAAACAAAAACTATTCTCACCTTGCATCGAGAAATCTTGTTCGTAAGTTCATAACAGCTTCGCACGTGTTTTGCTTCAATTGAATTTGTATTAAACACAATTTTTTTCGAACAATGCCGAGCATATGCGAGATTTCTTCGGATGATATCGGTCGTACTTGTGATTGTTCATGAAGTAATGTCAAAACATGTGTACAGAAATCATTCGAATTCTTATCGAATCTCGTCAATTCATTATGATAAAAATGTCGAATACGATTCAATTTCTCTTCGTATTCGGGATGTTCGATTTCAATCGATTGATTTCGCGGCAAATCACTCGAATATGGTTCGATGATACGTTCGGCAACGAGCATCGTATCGAGCCGAGCTAAATCCTGTTTATACGAATCATCTTCATTCGATATTTGACGCATATTTAACCCTAAAAATTCATCTTTTCAATAACACAAAACAAAATCGATCACAATCAAAGTTTTCTACCGTTTTTTTGTTTAATTTCTCTGAGTATATCGAAAATAATCGGTTGCATAGGATTTCGATTGAACATATCTTTATGTGGTTGAGCATCGTCCAATCGATCGTGAACTAACGAGAGTATTCGATCGATGATTCTTGTTTGAGTTTGACCTTGATTTGTATAGAAAGCATTTTCAAGCGGTGTTAACACTTGGTAGGATGACGCTATTTGATCGTCTGTACTCATCTGAAGAATTAAAAAAATAGAAATGAAAGTCAAGTTATGCGAGAGAGAGAGAGAAGTAACATATGCAAATGCAGATCGAAAAATAAACATGCAAAAGAGAATTTTTAATAAAATAAAATCGTCTTTTTCTCATCACGAGATGTATTCTTTCGAAGAGCTCTCGAGGCGAGTTTTGTTGCATAGAGATTCGCTTCCTGTTGAGTTTTATGAATATTTTTCTTATATCGAATTCGTTTATTTCCGAACCAATTGCTAACCTAAATGTTTTCAATGAATAAATCATTTCTCTTCAATGTTCTTTCTACTTGTGCAACTGAAATGCCACATTGTTGTGCTAGTTGTTCTTTTGCTTCATCGGATGGATACGGATTCGATAGATTCGAATAGAAATATTCATTGAGTGCTTCAATAGCAAATTTACTGAAATTTCGTCGTTTTCGTCGTGCGTCGAGAAATTTCGAACGCAAGATTATAATCGCTTCGCAAGTGCTTTGTTTTAATTGCAATTGAATGATTGAGAATTTCTTTTGAATGATCGAAACCATTCGTTGTATTTCGTCGTCAGTTATCGGCCGAATTTGTGATTGTTCACGTAGAAGTGAAACAACATGTGAACAAAAATCTTTACAATGATTTTCATATTTGTCAAGTTCAGTATTATAAATCTGTTGAATTTGTAATAATTTAACTCGATATTCTGATTGATCAATTGAATCTATTGTTGATGATCGACCAGTAATCCCTTCAGCATTGAGCATATTATCAACACGTATCAATTCTTCTGATACTTGATCATCGATATTTACTAGTTCGTAATTTTTGAGATCTAAGATAAAAACATTCATTTATTGTGATTATTTTTCCTTAGTGAAAGTAATTTTACGGGTTTTATTTTTTATTTCATAGAGAACTTGATAGATTGTTGTTTGAGATGGGTTTTTATTGAAAGTATTTTTATATTGTTGAGCATCGTCGAGTCGTTGATGAAGTGTCGATAGAAGTCGATCGATTAATTGAGCATTATCAGGTGAATTCTTCGAAGAATACGACGATGTTTGATCGAGTTTACGTTCAGTGTATTCTTCGTTCATTGAAATCGACTTGAATAAATAAATAAGAAAAATGAAAGAAAGAAAGAGGAAGAGAAGAAAAAAGAAATAACTCATTGTGATTGGCTCGATTGAGTTTATCAATGTTACAGAACAAACTAGTGACATCTCAAACAATTTATCATAAAATACACAAATGAACAAACAGGAGAACAAAAAAAGTCAAATATTTCATTTTTCTTTTTTTATATTTGAGAAATCGATTTTTTTTGTTATCAGTTTTATTAAAAAACTTTTCCTATTTGACATTGATTTCGACAAGTTTATATTGGCATAACTGTCATCAGATCGATTAAGATTAGGTTACAGATGTTATAAACACAGGAGTTTTCCCATGAAAAAAAAAAGAAAATTATTGTAGACGAAGAAGATTTATTTTCATGCAATATGATCGATGATAACTGTTTCTTTGATTGACATCATCCTTCATTCTTTTCTCGTTTTGTTTTTAGAACAATTTAACTAGCCCATTACATTTCCTTTTTCTTTATTTTAAACAACAAATATTTATATAAATATCTATATATGGACGAGTTAAGTTTGAATCTTATCAGCAAGACGTCGAAATCTTATTAAAGCTTCAGCAAGATAGACAACACAAGCAGCAAAACCAAATGTCTACAGAAAAAGAGAATCTAGTTTCGACTGACAAAAGAAATAGAACTTACAGCAGCAGCTGCTGCTGAACCAGTATTCGATTGAATTGAATTGTTCGATGTTAAAATCCATTGATTATTTAGAGCAGTTGTATACAATCGTTTTCGAACACGATCTTCCCAACACTAAAGATATAACGAGAAGAAAAAAAAAGATTGGTTATAGATATTTTTTTAATGTCATATTTGAGTTACAGCAACAAGAACCGATATTCCAAATAGAGCAAACGCATAAATGACACATAGAAAAGCTATCTAGAAAAACGAAATTGACATATGTCCATTAGTTGAGATGTTGAAATAATTCGATTTCTTTACACTTATCGACAATCGATGCCAGGAATATCGATAACGAAATGCAAATATAATATGAGCAACAAATGAAATTAATGTTAACAAAAAAATGATGATTATTAATGCTTGATCTGTTTGCTTGATTGTATATACATCAAAATCGGATAATGAAGTTGATTTAGCTTTATTCTAAGAAATGAAAAGAAAAAAAAAACCAAGCGAATCTTTATGATTGACATCAAAGTGTGTGTGTCAATGCCTACTGTTTGTATGTTAGTAAAATTGATACTGTCAGAATAAGAAGGTTGACTGGGATCGTTTTCAGTAGAAGTTAAATAGACGGCAATAAAACCGCCAATAAGTAATGTCTAAAAATAATTAATTTCTCAAGATCAAAAAAAAAAAAACTTTTTTTTTCTTACTAATTCGATAAGATTTGCACAACCGAGAAGTGAAACAATATAATGTCCATCAACCATCTTAGAGTTTAATCTTGGAAAAAATAAACAAATAATTTTTGTTTTTCTATCTATAGAAATTGTAATCGCGGAAAGATTTGATTTAATGAGTTGTTTACATTAGAGAAGTCGAGTCTTTCGCGTATCTTACTCACAAAAGACGTAAATTCTGACATCGAGACAACAAATCTAAATGCGTATAAAGATAGAATGAAGCGAAGAAGAGAAAGAAGACGAAGCAGCAGCAGCAGAAGAAGAAGGAGAAAAAAGCACAAGAAAGATGTTCGTAGAGAGAAATAGAACTAACTCGAACACCGGAAGCTCATTATAGCACCGATGACGAAAGAGAAAAAATGCAAAGGAAGTGTTGACTAGTTCTCTATATTTGGTCTCATATTTCATAAATGATAAAAAAAAATGCAAAATATCGATCGCATTTTGTTGTTCGGAAAAACAATGACAAGAGATATAGAGAGAAGTATTGCTTCATAAAACCAAAATTACCGAGAGAAATAAACAAACAAACAGGAGAAACACATAATATGATGTTCTCTGACAAATTTAATTATATTTCAGTTCGATATTATTCATTTAATCATTCACATAATTTCCTTGATTTAAAAAAAAGAAGAAGAAGATCATTATTATTATTATTATTTGTAACATGCATAAAATCTTATCATCTATGACGCAGTTTTTTGTTCAACACATGACACGAATATTAGCTTATTATTTCGATTAAACTGAAAGATATCCAAGGTTGTTCGTTAATTATTATTGAATATTATTTGCATAGTAACGAAATGAATGTTTATCTTCGATTGAATGAGAATACAGACAAAAAATAGAAGTTCTATTTTAGTCGAAAGAATATCCTCAGGGTTTTATATTACGTGTCAGCAATTGAACAAATCAAATATCTTTTCTCGTTTAAATTCGAATTTCAAGATAATCAAAGAAAATAAATTTCATATTCACTTGTGACAGCTGTCAAACGAGTATAACTCGAGTCTCGATTGAATCATTCTATTCTTTTCGACAGGATTTATTCATTACATGTCTCAATTATTCTAACAAGATTTTCCATTTACTATGAATATTAACTCAATCCTTCCATTAGTTCTTTGCTTAGACCGATCCAACAACAACAAAAAACAAAGAAAATATTGCACGAAAGAAACGACGATCGATAGTTTTCAATTGATTAATTGATTAATATTGGAAAAAAAAACAACAACAACTTTTCTATTCTAAAATATGGAAGTTTCCGTGTTTATTATATATAAAACAAATACATTCATTAACGCTAATAGCTTGAGTACGAGTATCTAAAATGAATGAAAGCAGTCAATTTGATTGTATCATTATTTATGTCCTGCACGACGATAGAATCTTGCTGGATCACATTGTTTTAAGAATGGTGACATTTCACCTTTTAATATCAATTGAGTGAGTTGACGACCGGTAGCTAAACTATTTAAAATACCCCAACAGCTATGACCCTAACCAAACAGAGCAGAAATCAAATCATTATAGTTTTTTTTTATAAATCTTTTTCTCTTACCGTAGCAATAAAAACATTATTCAATCCATAAAGTCGTCCAATTAATGGATTATTATCATTCGATTGTGGTAAATAACAAGCTTGTCTTATTTCAACATCAGTATTTTGCAATGTCGATGCAACTCGAATGCCAATTTGACGAAGACGATCGCAGCTATTCTCATCAATTGACACCGAATTACCACTATCCGGTAAATTCTGTGAACATTCTTCACTAAATCCACATACATAAATATCACCATCTGCGAATATTTACTTGTTATTTGACAAATCGAATAGAATCAATCGTTCGATAACTTACTTGACCTTGGATAAACCTCGGGATCTAAGATTTTACCATCGTTGGATTTGTACGCGAGAAAAAAAGCATACGGTTCAGTCGGTTGATTGCCTTTGAATATAATACTATGAGCTTTTACGCCACCGATGGCATCTAATTGATGGGAAATATTTTCTTTGAATACCACTGAATCTCGAAACCATGGTGCTGCTTGATCTTAAATATTCAAATCAATGATTTCAAACAAAAAATCTAGTCGTATTTTTACAAGTCCATGGTCCCATTGCAAGAATAAATATATCAGCTTCGATTGGATCTTGATTTTCAATTAATATTTTAATTGCTCGAATAGGTGATGTTTGATGATGTTCATCTTTTTCTGTATGAGTTGTCACAGTTTCAAAAAGAAATCCATTTGCATTACCAATAACGATACGTCCTCCTCGATTTTCAACAATCTTAACTAAAGCATTTGTTAACAATCTAAAAATCATAATAAAATTCTTTCATAATTCATTCAAATTAAATCGCTGCATACCCTGGATGTACTTGTGCTGTTGTTTCTTCATCACCTAACGGATCCAAATCATTAACATGAGCGGTAACCCATTTCGGAACAGATTCATGATTGTTGGACTGTTTGGTTTGATCGTCTCGTTCGTTAATCGAAAGATTCAGCGTTTTTAATCGACGATACATGACATCAATATTAAATTCATTTTTCAAACGTTCAGCAAGTTCACTATGAGCTTGAAAACTGGCTTCAGAAAATCGTCCTTCGGCACCTGATCGCCAATTTTTAGCGAGAAAACCTCCTGCACGTCCACTTGCACCACAAGCAATGCTCGTTCGTTCAACAATTGTTATATGCGAACAGCCAGCTTCGGACAAATGAAATGCAATTGACGCACCGATAACACCACCGCCAATAATACAAATACGTATTGGATTAGACATATTCAATTAAAACTAATAAATACTTCGAATGAATGATAGATATTTTTGATTTGACTTGAATGTAGTAAAAACCAATCCGAAGAATACTATTGGTATCAGTTAGATGCCGCGAGTAGTAATCATAAATTTCAATGACTATCTTTGTTGACACAACAATTTGACGAGATAGCAGGTACAGAAGCATGTCACCAACGAAAACGAACGATAGTACTTTGTCTCAAAATACAACTGCTCTTCGTTCATCGAGAATTCTACTCAATGTCGAAGATTATCATCAAGCAGCCAAAGAAAAACTCACGAAAATGGCCTATGATTATTATCGAGCGGGCGCCGATGACGAATTAACATTACAAGAAAATGTTGCTGCATTTCGACGTATTCAATTACGTCCAACCGTATTCGTCGATGTTTCAACGCATAGTACCGATCCAAATAGTTGTGCCGTTACTTTACTCAACGGTCAAACGAAATGTTCATTTCCTGTTTTAATTGCGCCAACAGCCATGCATCGTATGGCTGACGATGCTGGCGAACGAGCTACAGCTCGTGCTGCTGTTCGAGCAAATACAGTTATGATACTTTCGACTTTATCAACAACACGAATTGAAGATGTTACTGCCGAACATCGACAAGCATTGAAAGAATATCCGACATCAACATCGCAATTATGGTTTCAATTATATATTTTAAAGGATCGTGAATTTACGACTCGACTCGTGCAACGTGCTGAAAACGCCGGCTGTCGTGCGTTAGTTTTAACTGTTGATGCATGTCGATTTGGTAATCGTGAAGCTGATCATCGAAATGGTTTTCGTTTGCCGGAAAATATGCAATTAGAAAATCTCTATGATGCTGGTTTGAAACAAGCACAAAGCGATCATGTCTCAGCATTGAACGATTATATTGCAAGAAATCTCGATTCAACATTGACATGGTCGGATATCAAATGGTTACGTCAAATCAGTAGTCTACCGATTATTGTCAAAGGCATAATAACTGGTGAAGATGCTCAGTTAGCTGTTCAAGCAGGTGTCGACGGTATTGTTGTATCGAATCATGGTGCTCGACAAGTCGATACAACGATCAGTACAATTGAAGCTTTGCCAGATATTGTTGCTGCCGTTCGACAGATGCAAACAAAGAAAAAAGTCGATATCTATATTGATGGTGGTATTCGACGTGGAACGGACGTTCTCAAGGCACTTGCACTTGGTGCCGATGCTGTTCTTCTAGGCCGTCCTATTTTATGGGGTCTCGCTGTTGACGGATGTCAAGGAGTCGTTGATGTCTTGGAAATTTATAAACGTGAATTAAAACTTGCGATGATGCTTTGTGGATGTGCGTCTTTACCAAACAAGGCCAAGACTCCGTCATCTCTGATTAAGATGCCTAGATCAAAGCTTTAGAAATGAAAGGAAATAAGCTCAATGAAGTCTTCTAATTAACATTGTTGACAATGTAAAACGTCACGAATGGAAACCAAACATGACTCAATTATCTTATTAATGAATTTTTTTGCTTCGTAATAACAAATTTTTGTAACTTTTTCTACGTTCATTTTTTTCTGATTGGTTAAAAGCACTGTGTTTTTCTCTCTCTCTTTTTCCTGTTTCTTATCCTTTAATTTATTCTTACTTACATGATTAATATAAAAGATACTCAAATCAGCAGTCTGTCAGTCAGTCAGTCAGTCAGTCATTTCTCTATCTCAAACACATAAAGGCATAGCAAAACATGCAGTAAGTATCTCGCTCTATTTCTTTTTGATTAATCAAAATCATTATTTTCACTCGAATTCTTAGTCGTCTTTCACCATACATTCTACCATTTATTTTCATAATTATTGCAAGTATTCATTCATTTCCTGTGTCAGGACCTTCCGGTGACGATGTCCATCAACAACATTCTCGATTACATCAATATGAAGCAAATATTCATGACTATGATGATGATTATGCAGATGAATCACTTGAGCGTATATGTGAAAGCGCCTTAGAAATGATAGCTCATCATCCAAATATCGATAATTTAAATCCATCATTATTACTTAGCTATTGTCCACATTTCAAGGACCGATTAGCATTAGTTATAGAAAATAAAAACAAAACAACAAATGACCATTCCGATTCGAATAACGATGGTGAAAAGAAGAAGAAGAAGAAGAAACGTACATTACGAAAACGACAATTGAAAAAACAACAATTTGCTTTTAAATTTATTCGTAAAAGTGTACCTAAAATCTAATTGATTGATCAATAAAATTGAATTGAAATAAATATTTTCAGAATTGGCAATTTATTTTGTTTTAAAACAAAAACACAGATTAGTATTCATCTTAAAACCATTGATGAACTAATTTCACATCTTGTTTTCTTTTGCAACTAATAAATTATTAATTGTCATATATTCAATAATAACATGTGCAAATTGTTGTGCATTTGTTCGTTTATTGTTTCCAGTTCGAATATCAAACGGTAATTCTGCTTGTATAGCATTTATTTTCGAACAATAATTTCGTATGATATGACCACCAGAAAAGAATGTTCGTGTTCCTGGCTTTGGATTTGTTAGTGATGGATAGGCTGTGCCTAATCCATGTCGTTCGAATATAGTTCCGAATGAATTATAACCACGAATATGTTCATTTCTATCTGACTGACATAGAGCATCAATGGATGTTTTCAAAGTGGTGCTGGTAGTTGTACGTGATAAATCATCTCGATTTAATTGATCGCCTGTTAACATATATCCAATCATTGTATATCTTGATTTGAAAATAAAAAGCATATAATTTAATTAAAAATGAAATTCTTACTTTCCTCGTGCATGTCCGTGAATGTCAATAAGAAGACCGTTATTAAACAATCGATTAACTTGTTCGATAGCATCAGTTAAATAACTATGATAGTTTTCATAGGCTATGATAGCTTCAGGATGATTCAATGTTCCTTCGCGAATATCTCGATTGAAATCAATCTTTCGTCGATGCCATTTACCAATGACAATAAATGGTTTCATATTCCATCGTTGAACTAATTCTTCAGCAACATTTTCTGCAAATTCTATTGTCGCACTATCTTTAATTACACTAGTTTTATAACGTTCTTCTTTCGAAGAATTCGTTACCGGCATACAAATGCCCTCAGTTCGATCGGGTATATCATCCGGCAAGAGATGCCCACCATGTGGCGCCGAAAGAATTATATTAACATTTCCTTGTGAATGATATTTACATGATGATCGATAACCGTCAATATATTCGAATAAATCCTGTTCCATTAATTTAATATAGAATAATTCTGGAACGAAACGAAAAAAGAAATAAGATCATTTAACATAGAACAAAAAGATAAACAATCTGATTGTCTACTTTGAAAAGCCTTCTGAAGATTCATTAAACGAACAGAAAAATATATTTATAAAAGATTTTTTAAGATCTGTTGCTGGAAGTTAAATGAGACATTTCTATTCTATCTATAATATAAGATAAAAATACAAATAAATGTGAGAGAGAGAGAGAGAGAGAGAGAAAGAGAAAAGAGTTCGACTAGAAAATAAATAAACATTCAAATGAGAAATTGTTTCGAATTATTATTTTTTGTTGTGTGCGTTAATCTGTATGTGTTAATGCTCGTGTATCGATATGTTTGATTCGTCGAACATTTTTTGCTAGATCCGTTGTTGATTCAACTAAATCCTTAAATGCATACGATAATGTATGAAAAGCAAGATAGTCACCGATTGATTGTATTGAAACTAATTCTGTGCGAATAAAACGATTGTTTGCATAGAGAAATTGTATTAACGAAGCAACCATAAGATCGACTGCATGACGTAATGATGGTAAAGGTTGGTTATCACTTTGTCTATCCGAATGACAACAAGAACAAAATTGAAAATGTTTCTTTGGTATTTCTATGGGTTGAAATGGTGTACTACAATGGAATGATGGACGACGATTGAACGATTCTTTTTGTTCTTCATCAAATGAATCCTCACGATAGAAATGTTTCAATTGAAACGAACCGACATCAACTGTTGCCTGTTTTTCGATTAATTGTCCTGTTAATGAAAGAACTTGTTGAATACATTTTTCTAATGTTAAAATATGTTCTAAAACCGGTCGATATGATGCCGTATTATTCATTCGAAATGATGCCGAAGAATTATTCGAACAAATCGAAGTTTTTCCGGTACGTTTCGATTTATGTGGCGAATAAGTCATGAATATCGTTAGTGGTACATCGAGATCATTTTGTAAATGTTTTTGTTTACGCAATTCTGTCATTGTCCACGAATGAACTGTTCGATTCGGACTATTTTGATTGTAAAGAATACTTGCACGACGAATTTGCCAATGTGCCTCTTGTGCAAAATGTAATTTCGTTTCAGCTTTCAATATTGTTGTACAACGTTCAATAAAACGAATACTAAGAATAATTCGTTCTAAAGTTTTCGATATATCACTATAACGATCTTTAACTTCAATAAATGGTCGTTTCCAAAAGTTCGGCTCATTCAAAGCTTCTTCGAGTAGCGTAGGAAATTGATCAACTATACGTTCAGTCTCGCCGAGTGTATTCATTGTATTTACTGGTGTTTGTTGTTGATCCGTTGACACAGGAAGTATTGTTGGTTCAATAAATGAACAAAATTCATTACTTGCAGATTTCAATGCAGTTGAAACATTATTTAACATTAAGATAGCCTAGAAAATCAAGATAGAAAAGAAAATCAACGAATTCAATGAATTTACTTTCTTTTTTATCAATGCTCGAGCAGAAATCGGAAAGAATAAATTGGAAATTAACACATGAATAAAAATACCGAGAAAAGTAAGACTTGTTCGAGCTAAAACTGCTTTATTTGATCCCTGTAAACCTTCTTGATTCGATATAAAAACAATGATCGATGCTGATTGTGCACAAACACTAGCAAAATATTCTTTCATTGGATCAGTTTTAATATAACCCATGAGTGCAACAAATAGAGAAATAAACATGCCAACAGTTACTTGATCTTGTGCAACAAGAAAGATAATATAAGCATACGTTGAACCGAGTAGAACAGCTATTAAACGTTGAAATGAAAGACGAAGTGTACTACCTTCGGAGGAATCGGAAACAAGTGCTGTTGTCATAGGTGCCCAATAGAGCCAGCCGTATGCTTGTAAACGATCATGAAATTTTATAACAACAATGGCTGAAATAAGAACACTGAGACTTGTTTTAATAGCACGTAGACATTTAGCTAGAGTTGGTTTTAAGCCGATATAAGCTTCGATGTCGTAAAAGACTTCTTTCCAATTTGACCAATTGATTGTCATCGGTGAAATGTTGATGTTTTGTTCAATATCATTGTCGAGACGACTGCCAGGTGTTTCACTTGTTTCAGCTGCTGTTATTGTAACATGTACGAAACGTAGAATAAGTAAGAGAAATGTATTTAAACGTATTGAATCTGTATTCGATGTAACTGTTTGAGATGGTTGTTGGTAAATATGTGCATAAGTTTCGAAGAATTGTTCGAGAGCTTCTTCAACTTTAGTTCGAAAGCCTGCTATTAGTTGAGGGTTGATCGATTTCGATGATACGGTTGTATATGGAAGCGTTGCATCAAGAAAACTAAATGTTGAATCGAGAAGAAAAGATATTGCCTAAAGGGAAGAAAAAAACGTCAAGTACAATTAAATATTCAATATTTTTACATTAATCAATTGCCGTTGGCCAACAAATGCATGATGATGATGATCTAATGATAACATTCCAGTCATTGTTCTTTGCATTGATACTAAGCCTGTTGCCCAAATTTGTAATCGTGCTTGTAAAGTCGACGGTTTATTGATAAATTTCTTAATAAATGGAATACGTCTTAGAAGATTTCGAATTATATTTACACATTTAATAACAATAAAAAATGGTTCATAGGAAATTTCTGTTAGAGCACGTTCGATTTCTTTTAATTCACGATTAACCATGGAATGTAAATCTTGTATATCACTTTTAAGTAGATAATCATCTTTGAGATTCTCGAATGATGTTGAATAATTATAAAAATCATCTTCACGATAAGAATTAATTGGCATTTCAATTCCATTATCATCATTACTGTTATTATTATTATTATTATTATTATTATTATTATTATTATTATTATCATTTGATCTCGTTTTTGTACTATTATTTATTTCAGAAGTAAAATTATCAGTTAAATGTATATTATGATATTCAGATATGAGTAAAATCGTTGCCGTTATTTCACGACGTATTTGTCGAGCTGTAAAATTCATACGTATAGTTAATTCACGGTAAGCTGTTGGCAAAAGTGGTAATGGTAAACATGAAACAAGGATTGATAATGAAGCACCAATTGATAATGCTGCCCAAATATGAAGAACATAAATTGTATTTATATGAGATTTTTTAAACCATTGTAAAAGTATAATACATGTTGGTAATATTGAATAACGACGAATTGTTACCGGTAGATTCGTATAAACAATTAAAAAGACGAAGATATTCGTTGAACCAACAGCAAAATAGAGATCTTTTGGAATAAAATTGATAATAAGAAGACAATAGATTGTTGTTATACCGCCAGCAATACAAAGATGAGCAGCAGTTTGAATTGTAGCACCGAGTGTATTTTTAATGCCAACGATAAAACTGACACCTAATAAGACTTGTCCTTGCATTGAATCTGCAGTGACGGCCGAGAGAGTAAAAGCTGCACAACACTAGATGCCAATCGAAAAAGTGACAATCGATTTTCATGTTCAGAACACTCTCGAATTTACTTACAGCAATTCCTAAGAGAGTTCGAAATGCAAAAATAAGCCGGGCTGAAAATGCAGGTAATACTGTATGATATTTTGTAAACCAAGTTGAGCATTTTGTCGTTCGTCGTGCGAATGTCATGATGGAGCAATGATGACTATCTGCAATAGGTAGGCAAACAAATATCGACCTTCTCATAACTTCAATGTTGACATTCTTTCTTTCTTGATGAACCGTGATGATGTGACTCATATTTTCTTGTTTCAAGGTGACTCAACGATTTGTCATCAAGATATAAAGACATAAAACTAAGATTATACAGGTTTAGTTATTTGTTTTCAATTCTTGTTGCCCATATATGCGAAAAAAATAGTCAACAGATGATTCATTTTATTTTCGGTGTTTTTTTTTCTCTCTCATATCACACGATGATATCGAATTACCTTGCACTATAAAAGATTTTTGTAAGAAACATTTTACAACTGACATTTTTCTTCTCCTCTTTCACCAACAATTTCAAATAGAATAACAATTAGTGAAAATTAAATGGCCGATCGAGCTGATAAACACGGTTTTGCTAAAGAAGCTGCAGAAAAAGTATGTACATAATATCAATATAAACTATTACAAATCGGCAATGACCTTTTTTCTGTGAAGAAAAAAAAAATTAGTCATGAAAATCAGATGATTTTTGTTTTGCCATAGAAGAATGTATTTTGTCTATTTATTTTCATCATGATTCACATAGTGGCCATTGTAACATGTTTTAATACGCCTATACAACAAAAAGAATTTGATTCTCTCTCTCATTCTTTCCTACATAATCATCCTACATACTACAGTCGTTGTATATATATCATGTGAAAGTTACATAGTCGAAAAGAAAATAGATCTATCGTTATTCTGTTAGTCTTATTCTCTTTTAAATTGAAACCACACAATGAATTCTGTTATTCGTGCTACGAAATCTGGTTTTGCTAATGATTCATGGGAAAAAGTGCGATTTTCTTATTTGACTGACTAGCAAACGAAACATTTCTGACTTTACAATTTCTTATATTTTTTGTTTCGATAGATTCAATCGAAATACGATATTGAACAAGCTCATGAAGCATTAGAATGGATCAGCGAAATGATTGATGAAAAATTCGATACAAATGGTGATATGGACAATGTCTATGAACAATTAAAAGATGGTCGTAAACTTTGTCAGTATGTATTGATGATCTAATTTCGAACAAAAAAAAAACTCTATTGTCTAGATTGATGAATGTTATTGTTCCGAATTCCATTGGAAAAATCAATAGTGGTAAGTTTGAAAAATTGTGTTTTAAAGTCAAAAAATATAATTTTGTTTTTCTCTAGGTGTCAATGGTTTTAAACTTATGGAGAACATTTCACGTTTTGCTCAAGCTGCACGAACCTACGGTTTATCCGATTCCGAAACATTTCAAACTGTTGATCTCTATGAAAAAATGAATCTTCATCAAGTTATTCTTTGTCTTTTTGCTCTCGGTCGAAAAGTAATCATCGATTAACAATCTCTATTTTTTCTGTAGTCATTCGTTGTTTAGGCACAAAAACAAGGATTACGTGGCTTAGGTCCAAAAGAAAGTGAAAAAAATGAACGAACATTTTCTGCTGAAGTCTTAAATCAAGGTAATGCAGTCATCAGTACCCAATATGGATACAACAAAGGTGCATCACAAGCGGGCATGATCATTGGTAATACACGTCATATGTAATTAAACATACGTACATCAATCCGTTCAAGATCTTCGTTTGCTTTCTTTTTCTTCACCTATTTTATTCATTTATATTCGAAAATAAATAAATAAATAAAACAAAAATTCGTCAAATTTCTATTCTATCGAAATGTACACTTACTCGACGTGAATGTATCATCAACTAGGGATACGATAGAGTAGGAAAGTGTGAAAAAGGCAGCTTGTTTTTTTTTGTCGATATGTTCGACATGAATAACTCTGAGTAAAGGATAAAATCTACGTGCGTATATTTTCTAATGAAGCATGAAGAATGACTTTCTTTGAATATTGATCATAACCACCCTCAACGTACTTTATCTGTCCATGAAAATAAGAAAAAAAAAGAAAGATAATAATGAAAAAAAAACCTTGCTCGGTGATGAAAGCAAAATTGACGGCCATAGAAATTTACCTGAGTAAACTGAATGTTATTTTTTTCAATTACAAGGTTATTTACCGAACTATGAATGAGTTTAAATCATGAAGTTCTTTTTTCTTTTTTACATGCTTGATCTAAAGACGTAGACATTTTGTTTTTTTTTTTCTTTTTCTGTTTGTTCATCGTTGCACGTTTTCATCATAATCATTTTTATTCGTGTTTATTCTCTGAGATGCTGAATTTTTGTTAGGAAAAGAAAAAAAACGAATATTCTTAGTTAAACAATACTGATGATGTGATCATTTTAACAAGAAAGAAAAAAACATTTCAACAGCGAGAAAGAACTATTTTTTGGCTGGTGCAAAATCTGCTTGCATTTTTTGTCGTAAATGTTCTTTGTAGCTAAGAATATCACCGGGCCATTCCTTGACTTCTTGATGTTCGCATACCCAAATCTTATCAGCAACTTGTCGAATTAAACGAAAATCGTGACTAACAAGAACCATACCACCAGAGAAATTTCGTATAGCATCCGCCAATGCATCGATTGTTTCGATATCAAGATGATTTGTCGGTTCGTCGAGTAACAATAAATGCGGACATTGCCAAGCTAACCAAGCGAAACATACTCGACAACGTTGTCCATCGGATAGATTTCTCATTGGACAGACTTGTTGTCTGCCTGTTAAACCGAATCGACCGACAATTCTTCGCATTTCTTCTTTTTCAACAACCTCAGGAAAACATTTCATCATATAATCCAATGCCGATAGATTTAAATCTAATTGTTCGGTTAAATGTTGATGATAACGGCCCATACGTAAATGTGCATTACGACGTATTTGTCCTGTTGTTGGCAGCAATTGATTATCGATTAATTTGAGTAATGTCGATTTGCCAGCACCATTTGGACCGACTAATGCAACACGAGTATCGAGATCAATACCGAAATCTAGATTTGTATAAATCCAATCCTAAAGAGAAACTTTGCCATGAGAATTTTCTCTTCGATTGAAATGTTCATACTGTATTCTCTGAATATCGAAAGCCAACACCTTGAACCATCAAACAAGGCGGTGGAATTTTTCCTGGATCAGGAAAAGCTAATGATAGTGTCTAATCAAGAGAACAATATTGAATTGAAACACAAATAAGACACTAAATTACTTTTTCTTGAACAACTTTTTCTGTTAAACCACTTTCGATCATTCTGGCCAGTTGTTTTTCTCTACTTTGTGCCTGTGATGCTCGACTACCACTACCAAAACGTGCAATAAAACCTTTCGTTTTGGCAACTTGTTCTTGTTCCCATTGATATCTTTTCATTTGATTCGTTTCCAATTCCATTCTTGTTTGAACATAAGCATCATAGTTACCCTAAACAATCAAATTAAATAGATTGATGTTTTTTTTTTCTATTTCAGTAACACATACACCATAGACAAAAAGTTTCTTTTTAGTTAAATGTACGATATTCGTGCAAACACCATTGAGAAAATCTTGTGAATGTGAAACCATAACAAGAATACGTTTGTAATTTCGAAGTTCTTCTTCAAGCCAAACGCAAGCATCGAGATCCAAATGATTCGTTGGTTCATCTTAATTAAATGACAAAAAAAAATAATATAACGAATGGAACAAAGTCAATATTGACATACCGAGTAATAATAAATGTGGACTAACGAAAAGTGCTCGTGCAAGAGCAATACGCATTCTCCAACCACCGGAAAAGTCCTTGCATTTTTTTTGTTGCATTTTTTTTGTGAAACCTAAACCGTGCAGAATTCGACCGGCACGAGCTTCAGCCTAAATATACAAAAAAACAACAATATTGATTCTGTAAAAATATCAGAAGGAAAACGCGATGTTAGAAATTACTTTATCTGCGCCGAGATCATCGAGACGTTCGTAAATATCAAGAAGTAATTCCTGAGCTTCTGAAACACAAAAAAAAACAACAATGACAAATACAGTAAATAGATAATGAAAATTTCAGTCTAGAAATCGTTTGATGCATTGTAATTTTCTAATTTATTTTTCTTTTCATCAATGAATATTTATAATATCTTTACCGACATAATTGTCATTTCTTTGTGTCGTTTTTTTCTTTTGCTACAAGGACATTTTCTTTTTAGTCTCTTCTCGCTACTCTAGTTGACATTTCTTAAGAAAATAAAAAAAAAATTCTTTTCGAATATAAATAAATGGAAATTAAATATGACTTATAAAATAGGTTTCTTTTTCTTTTTGTACTCGACCGAACTATTTTCTAACCATTGATATCAACCGATAATAAGATGACGCATACTTGGCGTTTGTCAGCTGGCACTTAACATTTAATAAGCGATAGAATAATAATATTAATGTCACTGGGCCACGCAATCTCATTAATATTAAGTTTTCCGGTGAAAATATCTATTTTCTTATCGAAATGTTCGAATTGTTTTTTTGGAGATAAGTCGTTGACTGTACGAAATAAATCAAAGCAAGATCATATTGTTGTTGAGATGCTTATCTTGTTTACGTATTTGTACTGAACACATGCTGCGAGAATATCGAATTTTCTTCAGAGAAAAAAAAACATTCTCAACGTATTCATTCGGTAGTAGTTTTGTTGTTTTCAAAGATTTCTTTTCCTATTCGTTGTATAATAAAAGAAAACAATGATAATTACGTTCGGCTATTTTGCTGTTTACTATATACAAACACATATTTAGTCATTTCCTTTTTGTCTGTTTTCTTGATATTTTGAGTCGATGTTTTTTATTCGATCAGAGAAAAGGAAAAAAACTGAGAGAACGATCATTTGTTTGTGGTTTTTTTTTCGATGAAATATTGTTTTAAGGTTGACAATCACCCTCGAAGAATAATGTCAATTGTCACCGTACTTAATCTCATAGTGTGTCGATTATTATGATAAGCGAGAGCGAGAGAAAATAGACAAATGCTTGTTACCAAATAATTCATTTCAAGTTCTGCCTATCGACAGCTCAAGTATCACGAAATAAACAAATTCTTCGTTAGTTAGTTTACTCAATACATAGCTCGAGAGAATAAAATGATTGATCGTGCCTTCGTTCGAAAAAAGAAAATAGTTGTATAGACATTGATATATATATTTTTTTTCTTCTGCACAATCAGATTAGGCAACTGAGATTCACTTCTTGGTTGACTAAGCAGTTTCTCCTTCACGAGATAGTTTCGGATTTTTACTGATATTATCAATAATAAAAAAAAACATCACGTTTAGCGGTAGTTTTGTCTCATCTGTAAAATAAGAATTTAAAAGAGTAAAAGACGCCGGGAAAGAAAAGCAAACGAAGAAGAAGGAGGAGGAGGAGAAAAGAGAAAGAAAAACTCTTCGTCTTCGTGTAACTGAAGAGAAAAGCCTATAGCGAGAATCAGTAAAGAGAAAAAAAGATTATTGTATGCAACATACAGACTGACATCAACAGTGAGTAATTGTCAACAGCTCATCATTCTCGTGCATTGCTTCTTTTTTTTTATTATTGTTATTTCCCCTTGTTTCCAACGAGGGAAAACAACAAAAAGGAAAAAAAATGAGAAAGATATCTTAGAAAATAAATAAGGCAAATATTTTTTCAACACGCGTTTCTCATCAATTAAAATAACAAGTCACGAATAGTCTTATCTCACGTCACAACCGATTATTCGATGTAATCGAACTATAACAATTCATATCATAGAAATACAGATACACTCTGACTTGTCGTTTTCCTTTCGTTCTCTGTCACTTCCGCGCTTTGTCTCTGCCTGGTCCTCCCTCTCTCTCTCTCTCTCTCTCCCTCTGTTCTCCTTTTTCTGTAATCCAACAAGCAGATAAAAAAAAACACGTATGCTTATACACAAGGTTTTCTTTCAATTATCAGATCTTAAAGTTTGCCTTAAGGATCGTATTGCTTCTCTTCCTTTTTTTTGTGATATGTATATGTAAGTCTCAATATGCAGAACGCGACATGAGTATGTTAGGAAACATTTGATGGTGTGCATATGGATCTACACGTATGTTAAACATGATGCATGGAGAAGGACATCGAGGAGAATAATCACGAGAAAACAACATCAGTAATCATTTTATTATTTAGAAATCAAGCTAAGTAAGAGAATATTTTGTTTGTTGAATCACGCTGAAACCGTTTTTTTCTTGTTTCATTAGAATGTCACATTGATGAGTAGATTATGCATAGGATCTAGAGTTCAAAACACAGAAAACACCAGGACTATGTCAACAAGTATTTCTGTCTGCTGAAGATAATTGGCACACTTGACAGAATGTCTTGCGTCCATATTGATCTACTCACAGCAGTTCTCTTCTTATTCCTTTATTTGAGTCGTCAATATGACTAAGATATTCTCATATTTTTCTCTTAGTTCTCTATCATTTTGCCGTTCATTCTTACGCAGTTCTCTTTTCTTTTTTTTTTGATTTATCATTGATAAAAATTGCAACTTTGTTTTCATTCTTATTTCATCATTGTGTAGTGACTACCAAACTGAACGAACATACGTCTTTTTATGCTAACTAAATCTAATTATCGTCTTTTCTATGAACAAAAATCTTCGAACGAGATATTTATATAATATTTATTATTATTTCTTTGAAAACCGATAGTCTGAATCAACTCATAAAAGTCTGTCGACTTCCTTTTTTTTTCTTTTATTTTCTTTATCTGCGATAAGTAGGAAAAGACTAATAGTCTTGACAAACCGACTGTAATTTTCTGCACGAACAAATCATGTATTTTTACATGATCGAAGAGGGACGTCTCTGAATAGCTCATACACATCCATTTCCGATTCATCTCTCTTTTTTTTTCTTTTTCTTTTCTTTCGTTCTAGACAACAAGACACATTTGTTCTCCTCCTCCTCCTTTCATTTTCAAGGCAAAAAACAAAGGCAAATATTTTTTAATAACACAGCCGTTCATGTTCTATGGCGGCTTCATCACATAATCGTGCATTTCAAGCTTATAATAATCAGAATTTTCCGAATAAAATCGAATTTCAACCGAGTTCCGCCACATGTTCATCAGCCAAAGAGCCGCTTGTTTTCGGTCGTATACCATATTCAGCAATAAAAACAACAATCGAATCAACATCATCACCGCCGCCATCACCAAATCCGAAAAGTATTCTCAAACCGACGCCAATTCAACCGAAACGCTGCTCATCAGTAACAAGTGTTCATCAAATGTTACCACGACGAAAAAGTTTACAAATGACAGCATTAGCATCTCAACGACAAAGTCTTTGGATGAATATTGCTAAGAATGCTCAAGCAAACGATTCACAAACATCATCATCATTTCCATTAAGACATCCGCAAACAAATTTACTACGAAAGAAATTTCTTCGGTTACTCTTAGTCTTCAGTTATCTACTCTCGATATCCTTGTTTGGCATTGCTCTCGTGACATTTTACGGGTTCTTCTGGACTGGTTATGGCACAACATCGCCGTCAACTGATCGACCAACAATAATCACACTCAAATCGAATACATCAATAATCGATATCGATTTTTCACTTGAAGATGTTAGTTAGTTGATTAATACTACCACACAAAAAACGATTTTCTCTCTCTTTCTTATATAATTTAGTAATCAAAACATGATGTGATAGATATTATGCATCATTAAATGCATTCATCAATGCCAATTCACCATCCGTCCTCAATAGAAAAAAAAAGTTAATCATAGTATAATGGTTTTCCGATTTGTTTGGCAAGACAAAGAAGAAAGCACAAAACGCAATGAAAGAACAACAAAATGAACGCGAAATGTTTCGTAACAAGAATGATTTTTCTTCGTTCTTAACCAGTGATGTTAATTAAACGATTATGGGGAAGAGGGGGGGGACCGGTGACAATAATTTACTATATTTTTATTTTTTTTCTCTTTCTCAGCGTGTTTTTCTACATCCGGTTCCTTTTTCCTGTCTTTATCTATTTATATGCGTTTTCTTTCTTTTCGTTTTTTTTGTTAATTGTTCATTTCTTCGTCTGAACACAGACTGATTACGAAGAAGAAACAAGCAATTTCTTACCATCATCATCATGTGATTCTGCTAAACGTTCGGCTTCAGCTTCAAGTTTAATACGTTCATGATCAACTTCCATGACGCATTCTAATGCCGTCTTATCGACTGGTGCCATTTCACGTGACAAATAAAAAATATCAATATGTTCAGGAATAGGTACCTACGGATGAAGAAAAAATTGTCGATCGACACATCTAAAGAAAATACTTCTCGATTGCCAATACAAGCAAGTATAGTCGATTTTCCTGAACCATTTAGACCAACAAAACCATAACGTCGGCCACAATTCATCTCAAAATCTGCATCAGACAAGATTTCTTGACCGTGAAATGTCACTGAAAATTGATTAATATGAACATCACGACCACGAGGATGACTTCCAAGAACGCCTGAAAAGCAATCAATGACTATCGATTCTGTAGAAATCATTTGTTACCAGTGCATGATCTTGCTGCAGCATTTGCTTTTTCTACCATTGATAATAAATCAAGATTTTGAATTAATGATTTGACGTTTGGATCGATATCGTTTGTCGTCGTCGTCGTTGTTGTTGTTGTTGTTTCTTTCATTGGATTTTCATTTTCATTTTGATCTTCGTTTTCTTCGTTTTCATCGAGATTTTCATCGTCGATGGGATCGGTCGTTGGATTTTGACCGTTGGTTGTGTTTGATTTTTTACCTTGAGCTTGCCGTTGTTTAGCTGCTGTTTTCTTTTGTAGATCACGTTTCTTTTTCGCATCGGACGGCATTTTTTTTTTGTTATTATTATTGAATCTAGAAAATTAATCATAAGACAATGAGTTTGTTTTTTTATTCTATTTTTATCTTTTTCTTTTGATATCTGACAGAGAAAAAAAAAAGTTTCTATTCATCTGACTATTGTACAATATGTTCAGCTATTTTTCTTTGAATAAGATGTTCAGCATCTGACGTGAGAACATAATGTTCACTATTGAATGTCAATTGTATGACTGTTCCGTCACTTGTTTCATAGGGTCCGTATTCTTGTATACATTTAATATGTGCAAATAATTTCTTCGGTGGAATCATAAATGTTGTTAGATCAAGTGAATGATTATTTCCAATCGATCGCATATAGGATGATAATGTTTGATTATAATTCGAAAAGAATTCAATTTCATCAATCGACAGATTATTTCGAATATGTTCAGGTAAGACAGGTCCAATTGACCAACGAAATGATTTGATTTTATTCATTCGATGATAAGCATACGCAAGTAAACAACGTTTTATACGTTGTATAGCTGCATGACGTATACTAATTGTAGGCATTAATGTTGGCGCTGTATTGGCACTATTTGTTTCTGTATTTGTTTGTACAACTGTTTGAACATCTTCGTAGTTCTGACGGAATAATTCATTGGCTTCGAATTGACATAGACGAATGGTTTCGATGTTATAAGGAGGCAGAACAGTGTCACGTGACCGATCAAGTTCTTTGATTAGTTCGTGAGCTTTAGCTGCAAGCATCTGAAAGAACAAACGAAGAAAAGAAAATCCAGACGTTTTGATTTTATTGCAAATCAACAAAATCGTCTTGAATTTAATATCGACAGCGCGTTGGTAATTATTTTTGTTTCAGCATCTTCTCAAAACATAACAATAGGCATAAAGAAGAAGAAAAAAAAACACGAAAAAAAAAAGAAAAGAAAAACAAATAATGCGAAGAATAAATAAAAGAAATGGCCCTCTTTTTTTTAAAGTTTAGTACTAGAATAAAAAGTAAGCATTAAAATAACGGAGAAGAAAATCGATAATATGTATATACGTATAAGAAAAAGAGAGAAATGTCTATTGAGAACAACGGAAGATGAGTTTATGCGAATTCACACCCACTGTACTGGACCTGTACATGTTGAACAAACATACAGATTTTTTCCGATAAAAGCTAATTTAGCGTCTGATGATTTATCAGTTTGTGACGATGAATTATTCGGTTGGGATAATTCTTTTAGAAGTTCTAAAATACGTGTTTTGGTTTCGGTATCGAAATTTGGCAATGATGATTCGATTAATTTTTCATCTTGTAAAACAGTTGCTTGTTCTGCAGATGAATTCGTTTCATTATCAAGCATTTCCGGCCAATCTAAATAAAGTCAAATTCATTTTCAATATTCGCTTTTCAAAAAAGAAAAAGAAAAATATTTGGCTCAGGAAAGAACTTTGAAATGAATATCTACAAAGAATTTCTTCTCTTCAGATTGAAGACTGAACAAGAACATCATTGCCAAATATTAGATTCGAACATATTCAACTATCGAATTCAACAAAATCAACTAAAAATATCAAACCATTTTCATCTGTTGTTTGAGTTTGTTGTTCTGGTTCAGATGGTTTGATTTCATCGGAATAAGATTTATCGTCTTCAATCGAAGTTTTACTATTCAAACCACGGACTAATAATGTTTCTAATTCAGATAATTTTCGCTAGAAAACGAAACAACGATGATCAATTCGTTATTTTTTTTTTTATAAATTTTACTTGTAAATTCAATCGATCGTGGGTTAATTGTTTGATATAATCGTCTTTTTCTTGATAACGTCGATGAAGTTGTTGACGTTGTTGTTGATATAATGAAATATAATCACCTAAACAACGTATATTTATATACTTTTTAATGTCTTTTCAAATGAATCGATTGTTACCAATGGTATCGGTTTCACTTTGTAATTGTAGAATTAAATGTTCAAGTTGTTGCGCTCGATCTTGTAGATCGGCATTATCACGCATAGCACGATTAAAACGATCCTTTAATGACAAAAAAAAGCGCATAGATACAATTTGAAATTGAATTTTATCGAAATTTACGATGATTTTGTCGATGAAACCATTTTGTGGTTGAGGTGAATCTTCAACTGGTAGACTAAGAGTTGACAATGAACTTGTATCGTGATTTGTGCTTGTTGTTTGAGGTTGTTGTTCGAGTTTCGAAAGGCGTTCACGTAGACTTTTATTTTCCTCGATTAATTCATTTAATTGCTATATAAAATCACAACGCTTGAAATCTGTAAAAATCAATCTCAAAATCGAAATTACTTGTTCGTTTTCAGTTGGTTGTTCAACTTCAATCTAAAACAAAAGCAAACAAATAGATTCAAATCTTTAAACGAACAGTAAATACGCACATTGCCGTTGGTAGGTGATTCTTTTTGCACAAGACGTTCGTTGAGTTGTTTGTTCAAATGTTCTTGAGCTTGAATTTTATTCGTTAAAGTCATGTTATCATTTGACTAGAATAGAAATCATTCTTCTCTCGAAGATCAACAAAAAACGACAAATCGTCTTTTACCATTTTAATAAACTGATCTTGCAGTTCGGTTAATTGATCTTTCAATTGTTTATTCTGTGTTAACGCTCGAGATAAAGTTGCTTTATCATCATGAATTGTTTGTAATAATTTTCCATGATCAATCGATGGTTCTTCTTCTAGATTAAACACGAAGAAAATTAGTTTTCCATAAACAATTCAAATATTTACGAATTATGCTGTTCGTTTCTTTTAATTGATTGATTAGCTCATCTTTCTCAGCCGATTGTCTAGAAACGAAATAGGAGAGAGTTCGTTCGATGAATTTCGAGAGAAAGTTTTTTTTTTCGTACAGAGTTAATTGCTCATTTTGAACTCGTATTTGTTCGTATTGTTGTGACCATTGATCAATAGCTGATTTGAATAATTGATTTTCTTGAATGAGTGACTCACGTTCCAATCGAAGATCATCGTTGTTCGTCGATTGTTCGTGTTGAATTTCGTGTATTTTCATTTCTAAAATAAAAATCAAATTCAAAAACAAAAAATCAAAGAAGATTTCTCGGTGAAACCATAGGATTTTTTGATAGCTTCTTGTTCATTTTCTAGTAAAGCATTGGTTTGAATCAATTGATTGATCTATGTGATACAGAAAATATTGTTTTGATAAAACAAAACAAGAAATTTGTACTTGTTCATTCAATTCTTGAACATGTCGTTGAACATTGCCGTTGTATTGTTGATATTGTGATTGAATTTGTTCATGATCCGAACGCAGTTGATTGACAGTTGAAAGAAGCTTAAAATAAAGAAATAAAAATTATGAAATCAATAGTCAATCGATGGATTTTTACTGCTTCAGTTTCGTTGGTTTTTAATACGAGAGCTTTTTTTAGATCTTCAATTTGTTGTTCATAGACGTTCACAGCTGATGGATCACTGATCGACTAGAGAGAATTGATTTCATAGGAAATTATCTCAAAATAAACGTGAATATACTTGATATTGTTGTAAACGTATATCTGATTGTTCACCTTTGTGTTTTAAATGAGCGATTTCTTGATTTAATTGTTCAATTGTATGTTGACGTTGATGAAGTTTTTCATTGAGTTCAGTTAGATTTTGTTTGAAATCTTCAATTATTTGACTAGAATTTTCAGAAATTGGAAAAACAATTGAACATATCCGATAGAAAAATATTCACTTCTGTCGAGTATTGTCTGTTCGAAGTCGATCGATTTCTCTATCGGATTCTTTAACTGCCTAGAATCGCAAAACAAATCGAGATAATAAAAAAAAACGAGAAACAAAGACAAAAGGCAACGAACAAGTTCATGTTTTTGTGCGCTAGATGATGAATTTTGATTCGATTTTTCTAATTCCTCAACACGTTCACGTGATGCTTTCAATCGACCTTGAATTTCATCGATTTCGCTTTGTTTTCGTTCGATTTGTTTGATCGATTGAGTTAATCTAGCTGTGATGTCGGTTTTTTCTGCAACTAGAATGCCAATTGTTTGAACATGAATCTTAATTGTAGAAAGAAAAAATCCAAATTTAATCGAATAAAATATGTCAAAACTCTACTTCGAGTTGTTCTTGTAAATGTTCGAAATCACGACGATATTTTTGTTCAATCTGCCGAACGATATCAATATCCGATTGAGTTTGACTTGACCGACCAGACTAAAAACGAAAAATGACGAGATTAAACAATACGAACGATGGCTAAGAAATAAAATTCTTACTAAACTACTTCCGACACCGAAAGCTCGTTGTTCTTCTAAACGAATTCGTTGTTGTTTCTGATTTTCTAGTAGAAGAGCATATTGCTGATTTTGTTGCTACAGAAAAAAACAATGAAATCAATCGATTTCTTTGAGTTTTGATATCTACTTCTAATTCATCAATAGGTGATTTCGATAGATTCGCATGAAGTCCATTGAGAATCGCTTGTTGTTCATGAACAAAATTATTCAAATCATGTGGTTCATTGAATGATCTTCAAAAAAAATAATTCTTTATCTTCATGAAAACAAACAAACAAGTAAAACAATACTAACGTGTTACTGTGACTAACCGGAAGATCATTCGTAGTCTAAAGCATTTATTCAACAATAAACAAGAAATTCGTCAACAAACATTCCCTACTCCGTTGATCAAATGAATATTATTATTTCCATTAGGTTCTGAAATGAAGGTCAAATGATCGGTACTATTTTGTGTTTGTTGTTGATCACGAAATTTTTTCAACTAACAAAATATAGAATTGAAAAGAAAAATACAATCAAATCAAATAACATTTTTCTACTTTTCGACGAGCATTCGCCAAATTATCGCGTTTTTCATTATCGACCATAATTGTCGTTCAATATATATTCGATAATATATATATATACAAAAATTCACTAAGGTAACATGAAGAACTTGAAAAATGGATTAATTGAGTAAATGACTCTCGAATGACAAATGGAACTGTTCGACCTTATGAGAGGCTGAAAGAACTGACGCGTGGAGAGATTCTATCAATCGAATAGTCAATTGATAATCGTGGTACTTCTTGGACTAAACTACAAAATGTACTAAAAATATATTTTACTAATAAATAGATGTCTGTACTTTTCGGTGAGAAAATATCGTAGATTTACGTATCAAAGGTATTTTATTCATAAATAAAGATTTTATTCGAAATTATGAAAATACAAATAAATAAATAACTAATTGTTCTCTTTGAATCGATGGTGGAAGATGTCGCTGGAATTCAATCGATGATTGAAAATAAATTCTGAGAAAATCTTTTTACAATTGAATTTCTCAAAACTTTATTTTTTCCATTTGATTTGTTGACAAATTCTTTGAATAAACAATAGAGACAAAAATCTTTCAACAATGTCCGTTAGTCTTGTTGTTTCTGATTGCTCAATTTCATTCGTCTTATTCATCTTCAACAAAAAACGCAGAGAGCATTTTCTCTTCTCTATTGTTTATCATCTTGTTTTTTTTTCGTTCTGTCAGCGGTCAAAACGCACGTTTATTGACCGTTCTTCTCTATTCGAATAAAGAAGACATCTCTCTCTCCCTCCTTCATTTATCTTCCACAGATATACAAAACGAAACTGTTCGGCATAAGCATCATGTCATCTCCAATCGAAAGTGATTCAGATCGTCTAACTTCATGTGATAATCAAACATGTTCGACAGCTAAATGTGCTCTGTGTCTTCATTGTTCTCGACAGTATTGTTTCGCACATTTTCTTAAACATAACGACGAATTATCACAGAATGCCTCGAATTTGACAATTGTCATCGATCAACTCGGTAAAAAAAAACGCTCGAATTCATGTTCTCTAGAGATGTGTTTTTCTAGAAGAACAAATTCAAAATCTGCAATTAGACGAATGTTTACATCGAACGATTCAATCGCTCGATCAATGGCGAAAGACATTGATTCGAAACATCGAATCGATCTACGAAGACAAACTTTCGTCGATAAAAACCAAATTTCTTCAACTAAATCATTCGCTCGAGCAATTTCAATCCGAACAAATCTCGCAAATTCAAACTCTACGAACCGATCTCGAGCAAATGAAGGTCATTCGAAGTTCTTACGGTTTGTTGTTGTTGTTGAATTTCGATATCGAATTAACGAGAATTTTCAGATGAAGATATGAGAAATATTCAAAAGAAAATCAAACAATTGCAAACAAATCTGTCCGAACTTCGATATGATCTTCATTTGAAACAGAATTCGATTCCAAATCTCTCGGATTTAATCGAATGTGAAATTCTTTGGAAGTCAAATCCGATGGCTAAAGATGAAATTCACGAGAATTCACCGAATCAAAACACGATGAATTCGTATGAACAGTGTTTGATTTCATTTCTGACGACAAATGATAAAAATCTTTCGATTGATCAACTCAAAAACAAGAAAAAACGACGAATCTGCGTGAATTGCGGCAAATGCTAGTAGATTTCAATCAGTTTTTTTTGTCTGCCCTCAAGACGAATAATCTTTTTCTTTCTTAGTCATCCAAGTAGTTTACAACGTCATTATCGTCAATGTAAAAATCAATCGAGTCTAATCAATGATACGACCTTAAAAACTGTGACTAATCTTCTCAATTAAAATAGTAAATCTCATCGTTTGGCTCAATCTTTTTATCTATATAAAAAAACAAAGAAATGTGTTTTTTTGCTCTTCGTCCGATGATCAGTTAAAATTGTTCGTTTTTTGTCTGTATATAATATCTTCGAAAGACATCTGTGTTGACTTTGTTTTTGTTTTATTTTTCTGTTGTTTTTATTCAGTTCAAAACTCGTTTTTTTTCTCTTCCAAAAACACAAACTTTCTCCGCTCAAGTCAAAAATTGTAATTTTCGATTTCAGAAAAACAATTTCATATAATGAATTAATCAGCCCAGTGAACACACAACAATGGCCTCTTGCATGTATCGTGTTGGTGGTAAGACAAAAAAGGAAATTCGACCGACAACGATTTGATTTGAATCGTAATTCTACTTTAGATTATGTTTACTTCGAGGGCAATCCAAGTGAACCGTTTTTAATTCGACGAATCGAAGAATTGAATAAGGTTTGAACGACATGTCGATCAACGGATGTCATTTAGTTAATTCAATCAGATATATTTGATTGTCGCATCACGATCTTCGAAATAACAACATTTCTATTATTCGAATAGAAAAGAGAAAGAAAGAAAGAACTAGACGTGTTTCTCGCGAGAATATTCTAATATATTTACTGTCAATGTCATTCGGAGGAAAAGAAAAAAAAAACTTTCAGAATTAATCTTGTGTGTAAACATCAGTTTCGAATGGAATTCACAAGAACCTGCATGTTGAACCGAGAAATTCGAAGAACAGGATATGAAAGGAATGTTTAATTATCGATAGTCACGGCATAGTCTTCTAGATGAATGACTAATGAACGAGAAATAAGTTAGGAGATTTTCTTCATGAAGGAATCATTCAATTAATTTAATTGACGATCGAGAAGAAAAAAAAACTTATTCTTATTCTTTGTAGACGCCCAATGGCAATGTTGAAGCGCGTGTCGCGTGTTTTTATCGTCGTCGAGATATATCTTCGTATCTAGTCAATCAAGTCGATCGACTCAAACTTGATGGTAAAAGAAAACTTCTCTTAAGTTGTTTGATTACGATTGATTTTCAAGGTCCTTGGGATGATGACGATGAAATTTCAACAGACACAAACGGTAGTACACCGAACCCATCGGGAAATAATTCATCATCGCAAACATTAGAACTCAACGATGTGCAAAAACATCAACTTCGTCATCGAGAATTATTCTTAACACGACAAACAGAAATTCTCTTGGCAACAAATATTCGTGGCAAATGTTTGGTCACACTTCATAATGAAACCGAAGCGTTCGCGTCGTATGTAAACAATGAAGACGTGTTTTTCTATCAATTGGTCTACGATCCCAATCAAAAGACGTTGAATGCCGATCGAAATAATATTCGTGTTGGCGGCAAATTTCAAGCCGATGTGCCAACACAACCGATGTTTACCGATGGAGCCGAAGAAGAAAATCCTCAATCGAGAGAAGACATCATCTGGGATGCCAATGGCGGTTTGACAGAGAAGCAAATCGAACAATTTCTTATTGTTGCTCGGTAAGTCTTCGTTGCACATTTCGAAAAAAAAAACGAGTTTCTTTCTATTGACGAATTTAGTTCGATCGGAACATTTGCTCGTGCTCTCGATTGTCCAACGGCTTTGAAACATCCAAGTCTTCATATGAGCGCCGCATCGGCTTCGCGTGACGCGACTTTAGTAAAAGAAAACAAAAAGAATAAGACAAAGATTAATCTCGAGCTTTTTCTAGTTCTATGCCATGGATAGTTTGCACAAACATCATTACGATTTAGCATTGGCTACGTGTAGTTTAGTGCCGAATACAGGTCCGATACTTGTCAAAGATCAAATGGAGGATTGGTCAGCGGCGGAAGCGAATTCATTCGAAGATGCCATCGAAAAATGTGGCAAAGATTTTCATGAAATACAAAAAGAATATGTACATTAATTGAGAGTTTCGATTGGAAAAAAAGGCAGTTTCTCATCGAGTTTTCGTTTTTTAGTTGTCATGGAAAAGTTTGAAAGGCATCATCGAATATTATTACATGTGGAAAACCACCGATCGTTATGTCGTCCAACGACGTTTGAAATTAGCCGAACAAGAAAATAAACTCAAACAAGTTTTCATTCCCAATTAGTTCGTATTTTCAAACAAACAATCTTTGAATTAATCAATATGTTCGTTATTTTTAGTAACAAAGCTCATCAATGTCTCATTACAAAACCGCAAAATGATAGTAAACCATGTGAATCATGTGGAAGTATGTTTAATCTTTCTTTTTCTTTTGTTTTTTTTTTATCAAAATGAAATCTTTTTTCTTCAAGCGGCTTCATCTGCTCAGTGGTATCAATGGAATGTAAGCCAGCCGAATGCGAGACTCTGCGGAGAATGTTGGGCTTATTATAAAAAACTAGGTGGATTGAAATATCCGAAAAAGAGTAGTAAGAATGAATGAATGATTTGTCGATGCGAAACTAAATTGATTTTGTTTTAGGCAGTGATCAACGTCGGCAAGGTTTGTCGAAATCGATCTTAATCTTTTCTTGTAATTTAATATTTTCGTTTGTTTCTCAGAACGTGCAGCCAATGCAAATAAACCAATTAGTTATAAATGTACTGTTCTCGGTTGTGAAAAGGTATTTCGACAATAATCCTATTCGATTTCATCGAAATGTTTTTGTCTCGTAGGAATGTAAAAATAAATCATTTCTTCAACGTCATTATGCTCTCGGACACGGCATTATGTTCCGTTCTGGAAGTCCTCGACCATTATCCAAACCACGCAATACATTCACATTATATTCGACACCATTGACACGTGCTGTTCGTCCGTTATGCTCGATTCGTCGACTTGCACGTCATCCGTCGGCGAGTGTCGATCTCGTTGACGTTCGTAATCAATGGGAGAAACATATTAGCGACAAACCAACTGAAGACGTTCGTTTTGTAAACACGAAATTGACGAATTTGTATAAAACTTCGCGAGAAAAGAAAACGCTCGTCAATCTATTTCCATTGGCCAATGAAATCGATCAGGAGAAAACATTCGACGATTATTTGGACAATGCCGATGACAGAAAATCGAATGACAACGATGAGAATCTACCGATACGATTTCCGAAATTGCAAGAGGATTCGAGTGATTTCTACGTGCAATTCACTCAGACTGTTATGAGTATTATGAAAAAACGACCCTATGAATCCAATGAAAACTCGAATGATGGTAAAAGGAAACTTTGCTTTTTGAATTTTTGTGAAAGAAATTGAATTTTGTAGGTCCATCGCCAAAACGAACGTTAATTAGCCGACAAAATTTAATCAAAGCGAAATCACCGGTAAGATATTTCTCACTCTCTCGTGTCGAAAAGATAAACAAACAAACAAACAAACAGTTCGACAGATTCTTTTAAATAATCAATCGGAAAGGAATACATATCGAGTCCAAGGTCATGCTAAAAATCCGCATCTTTTTTCTATCTCTGTCAATAGGCTATGCAGATAATTTCCGATTTATTCATTTGTTTTTCCTTTTCTTTCCTAGAGTAACGCTAAATTGTCACGATCACGTGCTTATACCGTCCCATTCGTCGATCGTAAGTTCTTTTCAACGACCAATGATTAATATTCGTTTGTACTTCTGTTTTCAGCACCCGATGGTATTTATCTACGTGTAACAAAGGATATTAAGTAAGACGAGACATGCTTTTCATATTACTAAAATATTCACTTTTTTGTTTGTCAAGACGTTTACGAAAAGAAATTCCTCAAAAAGAAATCCGTCGTATAGCACGTGCACCATGGAAAAAATTGAATACAAATATTGTTTCGTATGTTGATGATGATATAGTTGTACTTGATTAAAACACACATTGAAAAAGATATGATCTTCTTGTGTACATATTCATTTCTTCTCTCTTTCTCTTTTTTTTTTGAGTGGTCGAAAAATCATTTGAGAATATTATTTCTTGACCAAAACAAAAAGCGAATCAAATCAGTTTGTTGTGTATCTTCTTTTCTCTCTCTTTTTTGTTGTTCTCAGACATTTAATGTGTATTTGAAGATTAACTCGAAGTTTATTCAATGTCTTTGTCTCTTTTTTCTCTTCATTTATCAATCATACAAAAAAAAACAAATTTTGTGCTGTATTCTCTCTGTTTCATTGTCTCTCTTTCTCTTCTCTTGTCGACAAGATCTTTTGGAAATAAAGAAAAAAAAAACCTGCAATGTTACAAAAATGAATGTAATTCAGATTTAATGAGCCCAATCAATCGAGATTGAGACATAAGTGAGCTTATTATAGCCTCTTTTCGTTCGTTTTTTTTATGATTCAATTAGACGAATTTTATATGCGAAAAATGACTCGAGAGAGAGAGAGAAAGAAACGAAAGTGTAATGACGTCGGACACAAGTCCCAATATAAACACGATCGTGTGCAGCGCAAAGAAAGAAAAAGATAATGGTCACACTTACATTCTGTTGTTATTTTTTTATTGTTCTAGATGATCCTCTCGTTTTTTAATCGTCTGATTATCATTTATTGATAAAAAGCCTAGTCGTTTTGTTTTCTAATCAATGTCTTACAATTCTGATTCTTATCAATTGCCGGCTTCTTCATCATCATCTTCTCATCTGACTTCATCAAATCAAAATAATAAACGGCTTCCATCATCTTCATCGGCCGTACAAAATGACTTCTCATCATCACAATCTCATACAGTAAGATAGACGTGTGCATGTGTGCATATAGACATTCATATAAATATACAAACAGAGGGGAGAGAGAAAAAAAAAGTTGTACATTGTAACTATTTTTTTTTCTTCTTGCCCCCCATTCAGGAATAATAGATGGATGAGAGAACGAATGAAACAAGGCACGATATATACATGCATTATAGAGTCGACTTGGCGTTTTTTTTCTTCTTTTCTTTGATGGTTTTTTTTGTGTTTTATTTAGTCGCCAATTGTGAATGATGTTTGTGCAGGTAGTCAAAATGGCGTTCGAAACGCATCGACAACGATGACAATGCATAGTATCACTTCTCCGAACGGCGTACGTGAATCTTTTAATTAGTAATTATTAGTTTGTTTTGTTTGTTCTTCATTTAGAATCATTCGAATGAAAAATACGCGTTTACATTAGGTAATTATAGATAAAGCTTATTTTTCGGTTGGATTCATAAGGAAATATTTTTTTCTTTCGATTAGAATTCTCACCACCGGTGTCTAAAACAAAGAAATATTTCGGTCGAAATTCAAAACCAGTAAAATTAAATCGAAACCGTATTGAACTTTTCGATTCATGATTATTTTTAGCAACTTTTTCAATTTAATATGGCCACAAATGATCAGGAAGACCTTCATTCACCTTTCGAATTAGGTAATCAACAAATCAAGAAAGAAAGAAAGAAAGAGAAACGAAATCAATTTCTCATCTCTAGATGTTCCACTTTGCGAAAATCCCCTGTTAAATAAAAGACAAAATGATTTTCTCATCGATCGAATGTTAAAAGACGAATCGAATCCCAGTTATTCCTCTCAACAACGTTCCCCTAATCAATCATCCTACACAAATATTCTCACTCAAGCATCACCACTTCATACACCATCATCCGATCATCACGATGCCGATGCATTAAGCGATGCAGGTACATATATCATTGAAGATGATCTCGATATAGCTCGTGATGATGAACCTGAACCTGATATCGATCAACCAACACAAGAGAATCAAATTGAGCAACCGACTACATCGAATGCATTCAAACGATATGCAAAAACAAAACATACTCGTCATGGAACATTCGATATTCACGCGCTTACATCATCACCTTCAACAGCAACAACAACACAAACTGTCAATCGTCCAATTGTAGACTTAAATATTCCAACACATGATATAACCTCGCCATCGTCATCAACTTCATCAGCTAATTTATCGTCGTCATCGTCTCTTCTATCTCTACCGACTGAAAGTGATAATAGTACACGTAAAGAACCTGAAGGTGCATCGCATTATTTACCGGATGATAGTACTTCGTCCGCTGCCTTAATCTATGCAAGACAACGACCGACTTCACTCTCACAACAACAACAGCCACAGCATCGTCCGATAACACCACCGCAGAGTCAATTAAAACCAGCAGAATGTTTTGGTAAAAATAGACATCCTGCTGTGAAAACGATGAATAATTTTGAATTTTTTTCTAGTTATTTCACCGACATTCGAAACAAAACCTTTTCCAAATTCAACTCGACGAAAATTAGATACACAATGGAAGTACGTTCATTTTCATTTCTCTCGATTTTTCCAATTCATTCAACATCAATTTCAGGCCGAAAACATCAACCGTCGTTCCAACAAAAGACACGAATTCCGTGTCATCAAACCGAACATCGCCCTCGACTTCTCCACCTTCGATTCGTTCAAATCAAAACGAAACCGAACGATACTCATTTCGTCTCCAACAACAACAACCACGTCAACAAGAATCAAAATCCTCACAAAAATCTTCTCTTCATACATCGGAGTATATTCCATCATCAAACAAACCCTCAACTCGTCCTCATACGATCATAGCCGATCAAACCTATTCATCATCACCATTTCAACGTAATACACCCGTTCGTCAGACAATGCCAGCCAGTACTCAGTACAATCGAGGCATGTCATCATCAACAACAGCAACAACAACAACAAACAAATATGTCGATGATAATGACGATGTTTTATCCTCACATCCGAGTTTAACCAAAGTTTATATGAATAAATCATTTGCTTTGCGTCGACAACGTTCGAATCTCGTTCCGTCGACATCGAAACCCGTTCAAACTCCGCAACCAACAACAGCCCAAGCTGTCGCCAAAGCCATAGCCGCCGCAAGACAACCGATGAAAGCTACAACATCGGTACCATCAACTGCATTAACATCGAGCACGTCAACCGGACAAACCAATCGTGCCGTTGAATTACGTCGAGCACGTGCGCAAGCCAAAATCGAAGAACTGGCAAATCGTACGAGACATCAATTACAAAAAACCGAACATCACAATGACATAATGAGCGCATCATGGCATAGCAATGCGAGTAGTTCGAGTCGAAAAGACCTTCCAAATACGAAATCGAGCTCTCGACCGACTCAACATGTGTCGAAAAAACAAGATCTACTAAAAACACGAACGATTTCAACGTCACATCATCGATCATCATCGGCAAGTCCGAATCCACTCGGCGAATCGACGGGTCACATGACAAACTATCGTCGACCGATGACATCGAGCGTTACCGAAGAATCACAATATCGACGAATGAATGGAAGCACTTATAGTGAAGGAGTAAGACAAATTAAATCTATATACGGTTTGCATTGTTCGTGTTTGTTTAAGGATCGTTGTGATTCATTACGTGACGATGGACAAAGATTAGCAATTAAATTAATTCAACTTTCATCGGGAATTCTAGCGAAATTAAAGTATGACAATCAAATCAAGTTTTTTTTTTCTTTTATTAAAATAAAATTCGTTTTCAGACCGAATAATACAGTTAATGACACGGATTCAAATGCTCGGGAATTAGAACAACTTGTCGATCAATTGCAAACGATCAATCGAACATTATCAAGTAGGTTCTTTTCGAATCGTGTTTAAAACTTTATTCAATTGTTTTCGTTTTTGTAGCTATTGATGCCTCGTTAACCGGCTTAACCAGTGATGAAACTGTACTCTAATTTGTTTTTTCTTGTCTTCTTCTGTGCGAACATATACTCGAATCATTCGTTTCTTTTTTTTTCCTTCTTTCATCTTTTTATTATTATTATTATTGCGAAGAAGAATTCTCCTCTTTTTCTGTCTTATTATTACAGTGCTGATTATTCTCTCATCTAATTAATTTATTTTATTATTTTTATCATTCGTCTGGTTTGCTTTTTCTTTCTTTCTTTCTTATTCAAGTCGAACATTTCATTCAGCAAAAAAGGAACTACGTGTATTTGTGTGTATGTGTATATACTTGTGAAAACGAAAACTCGAAAGACTATTTGTGACAAACCATTGCGTTCTTCCATAGAAAGAAATCTATAACACCTTACATTTATTGAAATAAAAGCAATTTGTAACAAATACATGCTTGGTTTCTTTTTATAGATAAATAAATTTGCGTAAACTAAAAGAATAGAAAACAAAAAAACGCACACAGCTAGTTTGAATTTCATGCGGCGAAAGTGTCGAATGATTTTCAAGTGGTCTTTGATTATACTTGCATTCGTATTAGCATTTAAATACGGTTGTGATAAAATTGTTGAAATACTTTTATCACCATCGGTTTTCTCATTGGTAAACATGAAATCTACTCATTCAGATATGGAATATGAACAAGCATTAATTGCTTGGGCAGACACTGGCCGACGTTTACAAACTGAACAAACGTCGTTAAAATCTGTTGAACAAAGAAATGATTTGCAATTGATTGGTGCACAAGTTTTCTTTCGACATGGTGCTCGAACTCCATTACATTTATTGCCTAGTCTAGAAGAAGTATTTTAATCACGTTAAATCCATGTTTAACTTCAGCTGATCTTGTTTTTTCGTGTTTCTGTAGGTTATTTATGATAAAGAACATTTAGAAAATTATTTACCTGCAAAATGGGATGTTAAACTAATTACAAAAATGGGAAATGAAACTGTGCCAAGAGAGAAGATTTTATCATTTGGCGATCTTGAAGGAGAAAATCCTCAGATATTGAAAGTACGAAGATAAGATTCAGAAATTTAAAATATCAAAAAATGTATTTTCATATAGTCAGCAACAGGTGAAAAAGTTAGTACCGGTCAATTAACAACTATTGGTGAAAAGCAATTATTTGAACTTGGACAACTGCTGCGAGCTGAATTAATTGATGAACTTATACCGGACGTTTATAATCCTAAATATCTCTAGTAAATTTTTCTATTTCGATCATAGATTTTTCTTTTAAGAATGAATTTATTTTTTGTCTAGTTGTCGATCAACATTTATGAATCGAACAATTAGCAGTGCTCGAGCATTTCTTGCCGGACTTTATTCATCGAAAAAACGTAACAATCAAATTCAAGCCGATGGTAACAAACAAAACAAAAAGATTTTCAAAATAACGTAAACGCTTTTCATTAAGGTCCATTCGAAATTGAAGTTCATCATTTTCCTAATGAATACATGGTAATTAACTATTATTCGACCTCATCTATCAATCAAACCAATTCTCTCTATCTGTTACTAGTTTCCCAATCCAAAACTTTATCCAATCCTACTGCAATGTCATAGTGTAAAAACATTATATACATCATTAAATGATGATCATGATTTAAAGAAATCTCGATTTGCATTACTAAAACGCATAAGTATTTGACATGAATTCATTCGGTATAATTATGTTTCTGCAAATCTATTTGATTTTCAGATAGTCTTGAACATCCAAATGGTATTATTGAATTATACGATGATATTGTGTCGAGATTGGTTCGTTTTGATATTGTTGAAATTGATTTTATTGGAGTTTTTATTGAATAGGCACATAAATTTCATGTTCCTGAAGATATTTTAGAATTAACTAAAGATTTCGAAATTATGTCTGGTCGAGAATTTATCAATCGAGCGTGAGTTTCTCTTAGCTAAAAATATCACAAATATTTATTCGAATAAATCGATATTTTAGTACAAGTATTGGTTTTGATCCATTTATCCGTTCAACAGCTGGACCTATTCTTTATTTAATCAGAGAAAATTTCAATAGAATATTAAAAAATCATCTCGCTCAAACTAAAGAGTAAAACATCATTATCTTTCATTAAAAAATGGATTTCCGTATAAATATATTCTAGACCCTATCAAAAACTCTATATTTATTCGGGACATGATACTACAATTATTCCATTAGCAATGGCATTTGAAGTACATCGATTAGTTCTTTTAAATTTCATTTAACTGTTCAATTGTGATCATTTTAGATTTTTGATATGCGTTGGCCGAAATTCGCTTCACATATTCTCATCAAATATTACATATCAAAAACAAATCCTAATGAAGCTTATGTAGTAGTTAATTCCGCTGGTGAAGTATGTCGAATGATATTCTTTTTGAAACTTTATTAGTGAAATTCATTTTCGATATTTTTTAGCCACAAATCTTACCGAATTGTGAAACTTATTACTGTCCGTATGAAACATTTCTTAAAAATCTTCAGAATCGTTTTGATACGCCAAAATATTAGTGAACGTCAATAGAACATTCATTTCGTTTTTGTCCTTCTTTTTAATTGATATTGTGTGCCACTGTTTAAGTTTTATTTATAAGAAAATTCAATTGAATTAAAATAAATATATTCTTTTGAAGATTAAATATGTGCGAGAAGAATAGTAATTATGCGGGCTTTGTAGCAGTTCATGTTGGTAGGATAGGATCGTGTGTTTGATCGAAGATTAAACTACAGATTTCTTCTGTCCTAGGCGCTGGTATACAGTCTCAAGCGAGATTTCCTCGATATCGTGAAACGATTAAAAAAGCTTGTCTGCAAGCTATTAAAACATTAAATAGCGGAAAAGACGCTTCCGAAGCAGTATGCCTTGCTGTAGCTGTACTTGAAGTAATTCAATTTGAAAGAATGAATTGAATATGTTTGCAAAAAAAAACATTCGCTTTGATTAGGATTGTCCATTAACCAATGCTGGAATCGGTTCGAATTTAACGTTAGATGGAAAAATTGAATGTGATGCGTCGATCATGGACGAAGATAGTTACGGTGCAGTTGGTGCTGTATCTGGTAAGACATTTTTGTTTCGTCAGAGAAACTTTTGAACTGTTGTTATGAATTTCGACGAAAGGTGTACAGAATCCAATAACATTGGCATGGGCTTTGTTACATTCACAAAAGCAAGGCTTGATGGATGGTGGACGAATACCACCATGGTGAATACAATGAAAAATTGTCAATTGAAATTGTTAATTTTGAAGACTGTTTAGTTTTCTTGTGGGTGATGGTGCCAAACAATGGGCTGAACAACATGGTATTCCGATTATCGATAGTCAACAGATGAAAACAGGTCTTTTGTTTAAGTTTTTTTTCTTTGAAATTTTATGAATTTATACTTTTAGAAAATAGTACTAATTTATTTGAACGATACAAACGTAAATTAGATGAAACAATCTATGAATCAACAAAAAAACTTAAAACAGTATTTGATCTAATTACTAGTCGTGTTTTGGTTTTATGTTTTTTCGTTTTAACCTAGACTGAAAATGATAACAACGAACGATTAGATACCGTTGGCGCTATTGTCATTGATCGACATGGAAATGTTGCAGCAGCTGCATCCAGTGGTGGAATACTTCTCAAACATACTGGTCGTGTCGGACATTCAGCAATGTTTGATGAAATTTTATTTATTTTATTCTTGAAATTCGAATTTATTTTTATCATCAAGGTATGCATGCGGTTGTTGGGTTGAACGAAAAGATTCTTGTTCAATGGCTGTTGCATCTTCTGGTTAGACAAATTGTTTCTTTCAATTTGATTATCTATGTTGTTCTCTTGTAAACAATAGGTACTGGTGAATTTCTAATGAAAAGTATCTTTTCCAAATCAATAAGTGATGCATGTGCGTCAGATGAGCTAACTCCTGAATACATACGAAATCAGATAGAAACTATTTTTCTAAGTAAATATTTCGATATCATATTGAAAACAATTTATATGTCCTCAATTGACTAGATCGAACAATGACACCTCATAATGCCGAGAAATATTTTGGATTTATTCTACTTAAATCTCAAACAACTGACGATCAAAATCGTCTAGTCGAATTCATTTGTGCACATAACACTCAAACAATGCTCGTTGGTCATATGACAACTGATCAATCTCAAGTCACAGTAACTATTCTCTTTTAATTTCGATTTTTTAATCATATTTCTTGTTTTTTTTCAGACTCTCTTTTCAGAATTATCTTCGAATAATCGAATATCAATCAATCTCGATGCAATTCGCTTGAACAAAAATTAAATAGAATGTGAATGTTCTTTTGTATCCTTTTTTCTTTTTTCTTTTTCCATCATCCAATAACAAGATAAAAAAAAACAAATGTTGATTTTCATTCAAATATCGATGATAAAACGTAAAGAAAACGAAAAAAAGGACGTTGCTGACCGGTGAACGAGAGCGTTCATGTTGTTTCGTTTGTTTACTATTTAAGAGCAAAAAAAGTAAATAGATTTGTTAAATAAAAGAAACACATACGTATTTTTCTTCACGAACACCATCTTTGAAGATAATAAAGACGGGTGTGAGGCCATCTTCACGATAGTATTGAGGAATAACCATAGCTTCGAAATCCATATTTTCACTGACATAGAAACGGAATTCTTTGAATTTGCCTAATATTTCTTTGGCAGCTTTCATCATGCCAGTTTGAAATGTTTGGACACGATCAGGTGAATTTTTTTCGAGATGTTCTTTGAGTCTAAACGAATTCCAAAGAATTGATAAGAAACATTTCCTTTTTTTTTAATATTTTTTTACCGTTTTGAATATGCTTTTAACCAATCAGTGAAGCTTTTCTTGTCGAATGGCACTTCGTTTAATTTGTGAGTTAAAACAACATTAATACCACTTGTTGATGTTGATTGTACACCTTCATCTTCACCAGCAGCTTCACTGCCTTCAGCTGCCTTGTTACCACCGATTAATGATTCATCGATATCATTGCTTTCGGTGATATTCTAAATAGAAATTCAATAGACAATGAAAAATCAAATTTCATTGGAATTTTTCGTTTTCATACTTTGCCTTCAACTTCATAGTAAATATCATCGACAAGTTTGATGGGATAGGCATCACTGCACAATTCTTCACCAGAGAAAACATCAATGAAAGTTTTCATTTTGAATGATTGATTTAAAAAAAATAAGAGGCAGCAAATATCTGAAGAAAAAACGAGAAATTTCGAAATATCGTTTACGAATACGGACAACATTTATGCAAACATCGCAGGATATAACTGAAAACAACGAAGAAACATTCGAATGACTCATGATAAGATAGACGACGACGAAGATGTGCGAGACAGAATTTTCAAAGGAGGTTCAAAAGATCGATTGTGTTTTCAAAATCTATTGCTCATAGAAAAATTTTCGATCGAAAAAAACTCTTAACGAATTTATTTCGAATTAAATTCATCGAAATTAAACCGATAGTTTCGTTGCGAGAGGTTCGTTCTTACAATTTGATTGGTTGATAGGAAAGAAATAAACAAACCAACTTACCAGTAGGCAACGAGTGAAACGCGTAGTATGTTTGTTAGTTTCTGTCATCAGAACGCGATCGACTCAGTAGTAACAACACATAAAATGACATCGTAAAAAAAGAAATTCATTGAAATCGATTTCGATAAATTAAACGTATTTGTTTCAGAAGCTACCATTAGGTAGCACGCAGAATTTATTCGAACTTTTTTGAATTCATTTTTTCAACAACAACAACAACATTGTTGCGTTTCACATCATGTCGCCAGCACCGGACATGACCGATGATGCAATAATTATAAATTCATCAACAGCAAATCCAAATATTCTCAATATAATCTCATCATCAGATGAACTCGATCAAACAAATCTTAACGCCCTACCAAATGGAATTGAGTGAGTCAACTTGTTTTGATTATTGAGATGGGAAAAAACCCTTTTTTTTTCATCATCGAAATAGAGGGTTAACAATCGCATTACTGGAGGATAGTGATTCAAATCACGGCGATGATGAGCCACCAGCATTAAGTCAAGAACCAAGCCATCCGTTAGCAACTTGCTCAGCACCGTCGACACCAACGGGCGAACGTGATCCGCCGATTATATATCGTCGTTCATCGGGCACAACAGCAACATCGCCGCCAGTGCCTCCGCCTTCACAACCAAAAGCAAACACCGATGATCAAGATATTGATCAAGTTGAAATTCAATACGAAAGCAATAAAACCAAACCAGCGGATACAACAAATGATGGTGGAAGTGGTTTAATGGATTCATTTTTCGGTTGTTTGAAACCATTTTTCACAGCTGTAAATAAAATTGGTGAAAATATTAAATATTCAAAGGATTCAACAACATCATCGGACAATTGGCTCATTCCAATCGATAGCATTGTCAATGATTTAGCTTTAATCGGCATAGGCATTGAAGGTTCAGTTTATCGCGGTAAACTTGACGGGCAAAATGTTGCTTGTAAACGTGTTAAAACCGAAGAAGAAACAAATATAAAATATTTACGAAAACTGAATCATGTCAATGTTATTAAATTTCGTGGCATTTCGATTTCGTCGCCATTGTATTACATTGTTATGGAATATTGTACATACGGTTCATTGTTTGATGTTCTACGACGACGTCGAGAGAAAAATTCGTATACAAAACCAACACAAGTTCTCGATTGGTCGAGACAAATTTCGAATGGTGTTCAGTATTTGCATGCAAACAAAATTGTGCATCGAGATTTGAAATCGCCGAATATTCTTATTGCCGATGATTATATTTTGAAAATCTCAGATTTTGGCACAAGTAAACAATTAGGAAGTAAACAAGGACAAATCATGTCGTTCAATGGAACATCAGCTTGGATGGCACCAGAAGTTATTCGACGAGAACCTTGCTCAGAAAAAATCGACATTTGGTAAAACAAAAAAAAAATTTTTTTCTTCAAAAAACTTCAACTTTTGTCTGTCTATTGTGTGAAGGTCGTTCGGGATCGTTCTTTGGGAAATTTTAACATGCGAAATTCCTTATTATAATATCGATCCCAGTGCCGTTATGTTTGGTTAGTTGAAATTCACTTGAGTATTGGTTTATTTTTCTTTTCTTTTCTTTATCTAGGTGTCGGAAAAGGAAGTTTAACATTACCAATTCCTTCGTCAGCTCCCGAAGGTTTCAAATTACTCATGACATTCTGTTGGAATCAAAAGCCAATGAATCGTCCATCATTTCAACAAATCATCAAACATTTAAAAGTCAGCGAACCCGAAATCATTCTCTTCGAACAAGAACAAGAATATGCCGAATTAACTCGGGCTTGGTCAAGTGAAATCAACGCACAGTTAGCACGTTTACCAACTATTGATATTTCATCGACACTTCAAATGAGTAATGATGAACTTATGAATAAACGTCGAGAAGAATTACAACATATTGCGGATATACGTGCACATTATCAAACGAAATTACATCAAATTAATTCACTTTACATTGAATTATCATCGTTAATGATGCAATTAGAAAAACGTGAACAAGAAATCAAGAAAAAAGAACGTCTACTTCATATTGAACATCATTCATCGAGTGGTAAAAAACGACCATTTCATCCTATTGCCGAAGCACGAAAGAAATCTTTACAATTAATCAAAGCAGCTACATTCAATCTCAATGATCCACTTGCAATTCTATCTCAAACAACCAATAAAAAAACACAAATCAACAAACACAATAATCAACGTAAGTCGTGAATCTTGCGCAATTACATTGAAATAACATCGTCTCATGCAAGACATGTTGTTTTTCTTCCTTCTATTCTGTGTTTTTCTATGACACATAACTAAAAATCTCTCGCAATATTTTAGCATCAACTCATGAAACATCTAATAGCATTCCATCGAATTCAAATCATCAAGACACATCGAGTACTAAAACCAACAATCAACGACGTAAGAAACCGTCGGGACATCGTCGTACGAACAGCAAAGGTAGTGTAGCATCATGGGCGCCACCAAGTCTGTCGGCTATAGCCGATCAAGAACAAAAACGTGCTTCAATTAATATTACGAGTAATATTATCGATGAACTTTCAACGAATCAAAGTCACATTCCATCGATATCGGCTGATATCGATTCACAAACAAATTCAATTCATCGAGAATTAAATCCGAAAACACTTAAACTCGATCTACAGAATTCGACTGATTCACAAATCACGCCGACGAATCCAACCCGACCAACAACAATCTTTACATATCTCACACGAAAATCATCGAGTAGCGATCAAGAAGATAAACAAAAAGAAAGTTTATATTCTCGTCAACGTCGAAAACGACCTTTCAATTCAATACAAAATAGAGTTTCGTCACCATCGACGACGACTCAACGTTCAATTCGATCGACATCAGATGCAACAGCTTTGGATGATATCGATCGTTCGAATCATACCACGGACGAGAAGAATGAAAATGACAAATCAATCGATTCACGTCGTTATACGAAAAGTGTGAGTTTCCATTTTTCACCGTCGACAACCGAACGAAATTCACCGTTTCAACAAAGAAAATCTTCGACTCGAGTAAATTTGATATTTTACTTTTTTTTTTAATTTTATTTCTCTCAATTTGCCTATTTAGTTAACACATTACAGTTCGTCCGAAGAAGGCGAAGTCGAAGAAATTTCAAGTGATCATTACGTTCTCGATGATGAAAAACATCGAGCTAAACATGAAGATTTAAATCGTGATAAGAGCGGATTGTTTTCATCCGAAAGTGAAATCTACAGTGAAGCTATTCATCATTTATCATCGCCAAAAAACGAAGGTAAATTCCTCGATAATCAAAAGAGAAAAGAAAACAATATGAATTCATTCGTTTTTCAGGAATGTTTTCTGATGAAGGCGGTCATGTATCCGATGATCGACCAGCATCACGCGAGTCGTTATTAAACAGTGAACCCGAACATGAATGGATTTATCAAGAATAATTTCAATTTTTTTTCCTTTTCAATATTATTCTTAATTAATAGTGGCTTTTTCTTTTCATATTAATCAAAAACAAATTAAACGTCCATTTTTCTTTGCTTTCTTTTTCGTGTGCTAAACAAACAAACAAAAAAAATCTATTTTTTTTTCTCTCTTAACGTGATATTCTCGTCAATGTTCTCTGTCTTTATTTTTATCCTTCAAATTCGAGTTTAACTTCACAATCGTTTCTATTTCTTCGCACATCTATGTGTACCGTATTAGTTTTCTATTTTCTTAGTAGATTTGTTTCGTCCCGAGAAAAAAAAACAGCAAGATCTATTTTCGTCTGTAGTTTATATCTCATATGCGTTTGTTTGTTTGTTTGTTTTTTGCTTTCGTTACACTGTGTTCAAAGCTTTTCTTCTTGCGTATAAACGAGATGATGTATTTCTATGTTTGTTCTCTTCTGAAAAGAAAAAGTCCACGAAATATACATACATATATATTTATTTATTTTCTTCGTGTTTTAGATTTAGAAATTAAAGAAGAAAAAAAAGTACAATGACCGATACAACCGTAGCAGCAACTAATGGAAAAACAGTTTCATCAAGTGAAGAAACCATTGTTAATGGAGATGTTGTTACAACAATTACAAAAACGAAAACCGTACGAATCGAATCGAATTTCTTTTGTTTTTGTTATAAATCATTTCAATCTATTCAGGTTAATCCCGATAATTCAGTAACAACAACTACAACTTTATCTCAAACTGGATCGTCATCATCCGATGGTGATTTAGAAAAGAAAATTCTTCGTCAAATCGAATACTATCTCGGTGATGTGAATATGGTTCGAGATAAATTTCTTAAAAACGAAATAACGAAAGATGAAGGCTGGATTCCATTATCGGTTTTAACAACATTCAAACGTCTTCAATCGTTAACAACCGATATTCCAACGATTTTCAAAGCGTTGAAATCATCGGTTTCCGGTCTCTTACAAATCGATGAAAAGGAAAATAAAATTCGTCGGCATCCCGAACGTCCAGTACCGAATAGCCAAGCTGAACTCGAATTAACTCTACGTAATCGTACAGTTTATGTTAAAGGTTTTCCTAAAACCGAAGATGTTAGCATGGATAAACTATTGGCATTCTTCGAACGATTCGGTTCGATTGAAAGTGTGCAAATGAAAAAACAATTTAAATCGAAAGATTTCAGTGGTGCCGCATTTGTTGTTTTTCCAACTGAAGATAAAGCTCGAGAATTTGTCGAGAAATCTAAACAAACACCAATTCAATATGAAGATGGTTCAGTTTTGGAATGTACATTACAAGATGATCATTATAAAAAGAAAGCCTTGGAAGCAGCTAATGGTGGCGGCAAATCATCAGATGATAGACAAGCACGAAAAGAAAAACGAAAAGAAGAATTAGAAAAAAAGACCAATGAACATTTAGAAAAATTAAACACTGAAAATCTAACTGGTGCTGTTATTCATCTCGCTGGCATGGCTCCAACTGCAACACGAGAATTAATCAAAGAGAAATTCAATCCATTTACTAAAATGCCTTGGATCGACTTTTGCAAAGGCGATGCTGAGGCATGGGTACGATTAAATGTTGCTGATACAGCCAAAGAAGTCTTAGAAAAAGTCTTAGAAGCTGGACAAGGCAAACTTGTGATTGCAGATAAGGAAGTCACCGCTCGATTAGTTGAAGGCGAAGAAGAAGTTCAATTTTGGAAAGATGCTAATGAAAAACGTGCTGCTGAACGAACGAAAAAAAGCGAACGATTTGGTGCTGGTAAACGTGGACGAGGACGAAAGACTCGTCGTGGTGGCGGCGGCGGACAAAAACGAAAACATGACCGCGACGATGACGAAGATTCCAACGATGACGATGAACAATCAGCAAAGAAAACCAAAGGCGCAACTGCTGATTAGATCAAGCAAACAAGGCTCTTGTTCTCGTTTCTGTTGTTTTTTTTTGTTCTGTTAATAGTCAGGCGTTCGTTTTTTTTCTCTTGTGTCTTGACTATATTTGTTAGTGAACCGAAGGAAATGGTTAAATTTTTTTTTCTTCTCTTTTTCTTTGTTACTATTTGGTATTCAATGGTTTCGATTCGAAACATTGTTTATGTCTTGTTAACGATAATCAAGATGATTAATTACATCAATAACAACTAGATCGTTTGCAAAAGAAATAACAAAATATTCATAGCGGCTGTTTTTCTATTAGTGAGAATTCTTTATTAAACTTGCAAAACTTGACAAATTAACTGAAAAAGACGAAAAAAAGATTCTAGTAGCGAGGTTATCTAAGAAGAAGGTTAAATAAAATATCTAATGTTGAAGAGTTTATTCTTCATCAGCTGGAGCAGATTTTGATCCAACACCGGGTGGAGCAGCATAGTTCGGTTTGTTTCTGAAAAAAGAAATATGCGAATAAGATTAGTTTTTTTTCTTAGAAATCAAATGAAATAACATACGAAAGTGATTCAGTGTTTCCAAATCGATCACCAGTATCCATACCGAGTGCACCAGCACCAACACCGAAACCAACACCACGAATACCGAATTTACGAGCATAACATTGTTTGCAGAAAACATTACCTTCGTGTTCAGCCATGGTCGTTGGTTCTAACATTTTCTTGCAGAGACCTAGAATTTTTTGTAAATGAATAAAATTCTGATGAACGAATGAAATACTTACCACATCGGTAACAAGTTTTGTGCCATTGTTTGCCAGCAGCTGGAATAGCTTCAGCATGAAAAACAGCTTGGTTGCAACGTGGGCAACGGATGATTTCTGTTGGTCCGAAAGGCATTCTAATTGAGAAAAAAAACAATTATTGTTAATCAACCACAATGAAAAAGAAAACAACGGAATTCGATGTTTACTTACATTAGTGGTAAGTTGCTCGGAAAAAGTAGTTAAGGCTTTGAAATAGATCTATAAAATCAAATGAATAATGATATACGAGATTGAATATATGCTGAAAACGTGTAGCATCTGGTTTTATCTGTTATTACGTCTACACTGATCTTAATATAATGTATGAATGAGCAAGATATATTTCTTCTCTAGCAGAATATAGAAACACAAAGAGAATATATATGAGTTGTCTTGAGTTAGATGAATGACAACAGAAACCGATAAGTCAAGATTAAAAGAAGAAATCTACTAATGGTATGTGTACTGTCCTTCATTTTCAGCTTCAATATACACATAACGTTTCTCTATTTCTATCATGTTAATGATGTACAATCCCTGAAAACCAACAAAAAAGATAAGAGAAAAATAAATATACATCGAAAGAAACTGTCAAGTTGCATTCATGATATTGCGTTTGACTTTATTATGTACAAACACCATCAAAGAACTTGTCAATCAACGGCAAAAAAAGAAGCCAACGAGAATATTTTTGTTTAGCTTATGCGGTCTGTTGTTATGTTGATTTGTGTATGTATATCTATATACATGTCAGCTTTAGAAATGAGAGAAAATTTGAAAATTAACACATAGCTTTATTTCGACACATAGATTAGTTCTATGTGTCTGTGACAATCTTAGTTTCCTAACTTAGCCAGTAATCGTCTGATAAATAGTCAACAGTAGACAGCAAATACGGAAAAAAATAAAAAGAAAAACGGAGAAAAAAAAGGAATTTCTATGACAAAACTCGATTAGCCACAATAGAAATAGAAACAAGTCAACGAACGAATCATCAATCGAATATAATTATTTGCGATTGAGCAATAATATATCTAATATCCTAAGAAAGTGCAATGATTAACAGTCCATATAAATGTCCTTAACTGTTGTCTTTTATTAATCAATCTTATGATACACTTGGCCTAAGGAAATTATTCATTTTGAGAAACAACTGATATTATATTAATTAACTGCTTTTGTTTAATCTTCTTCAAAAAGAATTTGAATAATGTCTGGATCAAGTAATTGATCATCAGTTAATCGTTTACTCTAAAAAAACGAATCAATAAATAATTCATTTGAATAGAAACTATGTCTATTACCGTTCCCCATTCGACTAAAGTTGGAATGTTTGTCAACCGTAATTGTGGATCTTTTCGAAATGAACAATTTGCATCTTTCCAACTAAATTAAAGTCGATTCTCTTGTAATCGTACAAGATTCTTCCACAGTTTTGGATTTACCTTGCTCGATCACCTACTGAACATTTGATGAAAATACCATTTTCTGGTAATAATGATTCAACAATTTCTTCAACTGGTTTTACAAGAATAACGCTATTCAAACACCTAGTCAATGTACAATTGATATTCATTCTATTCTAAATGACAAAGATCTTGAATTACCAATTACATCCTTGACTATTTTGTGAACCATAGAAAAGTACGAAAATACGTTTATCTTTTTCGAACGTTTTTACTGTATTCTTTAATTCGTCATAACCATTAATGAGTAGTTTTTTACTAACTGAAGTCATATCTATGAATATAACAAAAACCTTGCAATAAAATGGGAAAACAAGCAAGTTTCATCATATACACATCCTTGACTATCTTTACTTCTTCATAACCACTAATACATACGTAGCTTTTCCTACTAACTGAAGTCTTTTAAAATGCAGAAGTCTCATATCAGAAGATATTTGTTTATTGATCTTACTGTCTGAGACATGTTCATCTCAGGATTCTTTATTTTACAAAATTTTTCATAGATTTTCAATGTCATTTTGTAACAATACGACAAAATTAAACTATACGAACAACTTATTCCAACTAGAGACTCTATCTATCGATTTCTCCGTGAATCACCGTTGGATTTTGATTGGTTGTTTCTTGCCAGTTAAGAATGTCAACTTTTATATGCAATACTTTCACATAATTTTCCCCAAAATCGAAAGCTCTTCTGCATTCAACGATAATGAATAACGATTTACAAGCTCGTCCAAAACTTCGATATGGTGTTGGCGATGATGTTGAAGATGAAATGTTAAACGATCAAGAACTATTCCAACGTTCGAATATGAAACCATCAGCACAAGTTATTCGTGAACCAAAAGTAAAACGTCAACAATCGACTGAAAACGAAGAAAAAAAGAAGAAAACATCAAATATCGATTTGACAGAAACAACAGTCATGCGTCCAGTTATCATTGTAAACCAACATTCGTCGTTTATTCGTTTTGTTTTCAATCGAATTTCTATTGTCTAGGAACGAGATGTTAGTTGTACACCTATTCAATTACCCAGACTTGTCAACGATCCATTTCCTAACGCTAAACATCGCGGTGCTGAAGATGATCTTGAAGTACAAACGTTTATTTCTTCAGTTTTTTTAACTAGAAATTCTTTGATTTTGACAGAAAATCAATTTACCTCATGTGAAAAAAGCATCACTATTCGCTAAGCAAATGTATCGTGATGGTCAATTGAAAGCATGTAAAGAATTAGAAGAAAAGAAAGTCTCATCATCATCGACAGCAAAAAGTTCACATTCAATTTTAATAACCGGAGCTGGTCTTGGTGAAGTTACAGGCGAACGTGAATTACAACGTATTCATGATGAAAATCTCGAACGATTAAAATCGATGAATGAAAACGAAATTTTAGCTGAAAAACAAAAACTATTAAATACATTGGGTAGAATTCAGTTGAAAACATACATAAATCGAATTTCAAAAGCGAATCTCATTTTTTAGATCCCAAATTAGTTGCATTTATTCGAAATAAATCAAAGAAAAATATTGCCGAAAAAACTCTTCGAATTTCCAACGAATCTTTGACTGAAAATATGGAAACAGATAATCAAACCAATCTTCCGATTGAACTCGATTCTCAATGGATGCATATGAATAATATCGAACATGAAAAACTACAGTGGATGAAAGATCTACCCAAACCATCAGTTCAACGACAAATCGATGACTCAGTACCGATAAACAAACATAAATCAAACTTTTCGATTTTCTCTTTCAGAAATCCGATGGAGTTCCAGCTCGTTTCGATTTCAAAGGTAATCTAATCTCACGCAATGCAGATATACCGGTTACAGCTGCTCTTCATCATCACGGCGATGAACCTGAAGTAGCTGGTTATACACTCGACGAATTATTCCATCTGTCTCGTTCGACTGTTCTTCAACAACGGTCGATAGCTTTACAAACTTTAGCAAACATAATTCGACAAGTTTGCACCGATTTATCTCGATGAAATAAACGATTATTTTGATTTGTCGAATAGGCTCATGCAGGTGTCTATGATCTCGATCTTCAATTACCGTTAATACCAAAACTAATCGAAGCAGGCATTGTTTTTCTCATACGTTGGGCAATGGATGAACAAATCGAAACGATCTACATGATCGCTATCGAATGTCTCGCGCATCTAATTGCTCCACGAAAAGATGAAGTAAAATTTCTCGAAAATCAATCGAAATGAATTGACTGTTTTTCTTCAGGAAAATCTTTCTCAAACATCTCATTGGCCTTGCGGTTATTATCAACCGAATTTAACTCCGGCGGACATTGACTTAGGCGAGAAGAAAAGTGAATCGGATCTAACGGATATCGAAATCTTAGAACAAGATTTAATCAAATGTTTATTTCGAATGAATCTTCTCAAACGTCTTGTTTATCTTCTCGATCGATTGAAACTTTTGTCAACATCGATGAACGTAGAAATACCGGTTAAATATATCTTTCAAATCCTTATTCGAATGGCCAGACATTCGATGTCGTCTGCAAATCAAGTATTTGGATTTCTTTCTTTTGTCAATTGAATTTCTCTATTCTCTTGAATTCAATTAGATTTTCGAAGAAAAACAATTAATGGATTTTATTATTCGAGAATTCATTCCTGAAATAGCTCTTTCCAATGGTAAACATTCAATTTTTACTTGAATTCATGAAATTTCATCTTGTTCATATAGACGAAGGACGTTTATACGGATGTTTACTTCCGGATGCATTGAAATTTCTCGGAGTTTTAGCGAGTAGTGGTCCAACACTCGCCTACAATCTTATTCATCGATATGGATTGAGCCAACGTTTACAAAATCATCTCGTCGTCATTGTTAAGTACGAAATTTCGGTTAAGAAACTGATTTTTATCCAAATAAAACTTCTAGTCAACCATCATCTCTCGACAACAATTCCACACTTGTTGAATTATTATCTCTATGGAGAGTTTTGATTCTACAAGGACATTTACTTGATGAATTCGGGTAAAAACTACATATTGTTTGAGTTGAATGCTTAGAATATCGTTTCAGTTCGTTGTTACCAACGATTATTCTTCCACTTTGTCGAATATCAATTCAGCAAATGCCCAACGAACGAATCTGTCAAGTTTTAGTTCAATTAATAACTCTCTTCGATTCAGTGATTATTTCGATTACGAAATTTATTTCAAAACATCGGTAAAAAAAACGATTTGATATTACGTTTCTTTTATTTTGGTCATGTTCAAATAGAAATTCACCAGATAATCTAACAAATCCGATTAATTGGTCGCATATCGATGGATTATTTGATATTATTTTAACAATCGGAAAGCAAACTCTCATTGAAATCGACGAAAAAGTCTCGTTAATCGAATTCATCATCATTCTTACCTTCGTCCATTTTCTAGTTCGATTTCGATGCATTACGAACCGCTTGTCTCTCCTGTTTAGCATCGTTTCTCATTGGTCAACAGTTATTAGTCTGTTTTCGAAAATCGACTTCATCGTCACCATGATTTTCTTTTGTTTTCAGTCGATTAATCTCTTAGATTTACCGTCAAAAGTTCAACTCATTCGTCAACAATTCTTCGAGCCACTTGTTTCTCTTCGAACAACAAAACATTTAATTGAAAATGTTTCGTTTGAGTATGAATCGTTTTTCCTTTGAATATCTTCTTTCAATTCAAATCATTCAGATCAGCACGAATATCGACAAATTCGACGAGAAATCTTCCGGTTCTAACTCAAGCCGATCTTTCACCATTTGGCTTTCTCATTGCACTAATTCGTCTAACGAAAATCTTCTATCAAATCGATAAAACTCTTCGTTCATCAGTAATTATGAATTCTCTTGATTGATTATTAAATTATTTTTCAATCGAATTCTCTTTAGAAATACATCAGTCAATTGATGCTAACAAAAAACAGTGAAATTGTTGTTTATATAAAGAAAATTTTGAATAAATTAACGTCAACAAATACGCGTAAAGTGCCGTGGTTCGAACAATTTGAACATGTTTTCATCTTTGAATTTATTCAAATTATTCATTGTGAAGTAAAAGTCGATCTTTTAAATAATTGAATTTGTTTGACGATTAATTTGATTGTAGAAATCTGAAAACGAACTTCCATCGATTTATTACGAAATTCTACTTTGTCTTTTACCATCTCTAATCAAAGGTTATCAATATCTTGCACAAGAAATATTTAAATTCATTTTCTTTGATCAATCCTATTGGAAAAGGTATTCGAAATTCTTAAAATCATCAAATTTAAAAAAACGACCAGTTTTTATAGATCCAATGATCTCGATCTAACTGATCTTTCGTTAATTCCAAATGAATCCCTTTGCTTAGCATCAAATGAATCTTTAACAATCACTTCATCTCATCGTTCGTTACTCTACGATCGGGCTGTCGAACATCTTCCGTCTCTTTATTCATACTACAAAAAACTTCTTCATATCAATCAAACTCTAGTCGATTTGAGTCTATCCGATGTACACATTGGTAATATCTTTCAAAATGAAGATTTATTTAAATTAAATCAACATTATTCGAATACATTTATTGATTTAACATGGCCATACGGTCTTCTACCATCGTTATATGCGAATGCATTGAAAATACCTGAAGATAATCAACGTTTAGATATTATTTTGAATACATTGAAATTTGTCTATATTTTGGAAATGAAGAATTGTGTCAATCTAAAGAAGATTTTAACAAAAACAACGAGATTTTCGATGATTGCATCTGTTTATCTACTTCAATCGGATGTTTTCCTTGAGAAAACTGTTGCTGAATATTTAGTTGCATTTTTAAATTGTTTTCATCAAGAAAATCTCCTTCAAAAATTGCAAATAAACACAACAATTCAATCGTTTATGACATTTTTCGATTTGTATGAGTTTTATTTTTCGAAAACGCCAAAAACAAAAATCACAAACATTTGTTTTTAGTTATCGATCGTTGATTGAACAATACGAAGCTTGTTCATTTGGTGACGTTCTTTTCTCGAATTATTTACTCGTACCAATTCAACAAATCTACGATGTTGAACTACGAAAACATCTTTGGATTGAACATTCAACTTCACTGGCATATCTCCGATTAAAACCTGATCAAGTAACGAAAATAAACGAGCAAATCTTCGATTTCATTGAAATATTCTTCTAGATTTTCTATCCAATCGAAACATTTTTTCTTCCCTATGAAACCGATATCGATTTGATAAGATATTACTTTCAAGTTTTAATTAAAGAATTAATAACAAAATCGAATCAACCATTGCTCTATATGATTGCAGTACATCATGTCAATGCATTTCTCTACGATCAAACACGAGCCGATCAAGTGAATTTGCAGAAAATGTTTGTGAAAAATCTGCAAATGGTTGTTTCAAGTCAAAAGACATTACATGATGATATTTTAAATTACAAAACATTCTCAAAAGACGGACCGGTCATATTCGAAAGTTTACCGACGATTCGTGCCAATTGGTTAGATAAACTATTGAAATAAAAACAAAAAATTGTCGTTTTCTATTTGAAATAAATTTTTTAAAAGTTAAAAACTATCTGCTCGTGGAAACTAGCGCCATCTATAGACCGGCAAAACGATTTTTTGCATGATTGATGATAAATATTTTGTTTATTTTTGCTACTAAATCGTTGCGTATTGCTCATTCAAGTGAGTTAAACTTTCAATGAACACACTTGATCGTTATCCTCGCATAGATGAATCATCGACAATTTTACGTATGGATAGTTGATTATTGTTTATCCTATTTATTTGACTACGACGAAGAAAAAAAACACCTATTATTTCAGATCTATTGAATGTAATTTCAAGTCACGTGTAGAATGTTACGCATACTTATAAGTAGTCTTGTTTCGTCAGCTAATTCGCTATTAGCAACCAGTCAAACATCAAAATGGACTATGTTGCGCAATTTTGTCTCGTCGACTTTTTCGATATTTGGTAGGCCATTACTTCGAAGATTTACCAATAGTGATACGGTTTACGAATGTGTCAATACACTTCTATCAAATCCAACAGCAGCTCAACAGTATACTGAACATCGTCAACAGCAACAAAATTCTCATTTAAATCGTTTTTCACGAACAAATTTTCGTCGACGAACGCATCGTCCAGTGATTCGTATTGTTAATCCAACTTTTCATATTCATATGCATTCGCCATAACCAACGAAAAAAAACTTGATTTTTCTCTTCTTCGTCTTTTGATTGTATATATTTCAATGTAAATGATTTTAGATAAACATTTCTTCTTTCAACTTCAAATGGCTCGTGGACATCAAAAGGAATTAGCTCGACAACGTAACGAAAAAAATGCCGCTGCTGGTAAACCAACAACTCAAAAGGGCACTGCTGGTAAAATGATTGTTATTCAAGATTTTTTAATTCGATCTATTTTGATTTCATTTAGCTGCTGGTTTGACTTATCAATGTCCAGTTTGCAAAGTACGAAGACAGTCGATTTGTTTTTTAGTATCATTTGTCTTTTCTAGACACAAATGGGTGATCCAAAAACTTATAAACAACATTTCGAAAGTAAACATCCGAAAAACGAATTACCACCCGAATTAAAAGATGTTTAAACAACTTGAACTATTTTGTCCTTTTCTCGTTTACCAATAAAATAAAGCACAAAAATTTAATACAAAAGACATTGATTCGAAAAATTCTCTTCGGCTTTCATATTTTTTTTCTTTTTGCTTACTTTTTTTTCCAAAATAAAGTAACTCTCATCTATTATTGATTTCTATTCCTCGATTACTCGATGATAGCAACGACATCCTGTTGTTTTTGAATTTGAAATCAATATTAAATACGTCAAGTAGCCACTTCAATCAGAGAAAGAAGTCAAAAACGGATCATTATTTTTGTGACGAATGAAAGAAAAATTTATTCAAAGTGTTCGAAAATTCAATTTCTTTCTATTGAATATTTTGACAGTTCAAAAGATAGTTGTGAAAAGAAATCATAAAGCAAATATCTTGATCTTGAAAGAATACAAAAATAAAAAGGTTTTTTTTAGAAAACAAAACTTCCGTTTCTATTTGTTCTCGCACTCTTTTCTGTCCCGTTTTTTTGACACACGCACACACACGATCATTACAATGATTTCTTTTCTTTCTCTTCCTCTTCTTCTTCTTAAGACACATACAAAGAAAAACGATCATATAGAATCAAAATTTACATGAATAACTAACCAAAAAAAATAACATATATTTCTCTCGTTTCTTTTTCTCCTCATTACTATTAGTAGACGGACTTTTTTGTTATTCATCGTCAATTGACAGATTTCATTGTCTGTCGATTTTCTCGGATTCAAACATGCACCGTGTAAGACGAATTTATTCGATACAAACATTTGATGACTATGAAATCATAATTTTAGCCTCGTAGTCAATTAGATTCCTATTATCCAACAAAGACTATACCGTTGCATAAAGCCGGTAGTATTCCTAATTCATGTCGAAATATTTCGCCAATCTCATCGGATCGACATAAATATGAATTGAAACAAAAAATCTGGCCCAAACAAACAGTCGAATCATGGTTTGCCAATCATTCAGCAGACGGTAAGAGAAGAATATTTCTCAATCTCATTTATTCGAATTCAACGAGTTGAAATTAGAACGTCGAGCTGTTTACAGTTTTTTAAATACAATTTATGATGATGATAGTGAAGAAAATGAAGTGACGAAAAGTAAACACGTGCCTATTATTCGAGCTCGAAAATCGCCAAGTCTTCGGTTGCCAAACCGAATAAAGACGCCTGTTGTTAATTCAACAAATTCTTCATTACAACGACGAGTGTCAAATGTTGTCCGACATGAAAGTCGCGCATCAAAACGAGATCTTGGAGAGATTCTCGAATCATTAGAAAGGTAATCACAATCATGTTTTTATTGCGGACGATCGTTTTCTTTTTTTCTTCATCGTAATGAAACCTTTGAAAAGTTTCTTACGACCTTCAAAATTATTAAGAAATTCTTGCCTATCGAAAATAAAACATCTCTCTCGTTTGTAGCCTTCGTCCATCGCCAACATTTGAAGAAAAAGGTATTCAAACATCTTCAACACTTCTAACGGGCCCATTGCCTCAAGTCAAAGTCGATAGACAATCGTCATCGCAACGTCCAGTAACATCATTGGATAAATATACTGAAATCATTCTACCACAAACGTTAACAAATGTTAACAATCAAGAGCTCGATAATACGAAACAAAGTCGACGATATTTATCTCATTCATGGCGTGTAATTAATCCACGTGATGATGTCGAGCCAAATGTTCGTCCAGAAAATAATTCATCATCATTTTTTAATTATACAAAAAAAGTTTATCCCGAATATTTTTTTATTCATCCCGATTGGTATTAGAATTTCATTTCGATATTTTCATTTTGACACATTTAAACTTGATTTTTTCGTCTTCTTTTAAATAATAAAATAAACTTTTCGATTTTATTTCACAAACAAAATTCTCTGAAAATATAAATTCATGGACAACATTGAACATGGCAACCATAGTTTAGAACAGTTCGTTTTGCTGTTTGATTGTCAATTTTAAATTGAATATTATTATTGAGCAATTTTTTATTTGTATTTAAAGCTGTTGGTGTTATAAATGTGTGATGTGTTTTGAATTGTGTTGTTTTTATTCGTTGATTATTATTATTATTATTGGTTATATTCATAATTGGATGATTTTTATTTGCAACATTATCTTGATAACGTTGATGATAGATTAATGGTCGTGAATTTAATAATGTTTTCTTTCGAGAATTATTTTGACGGTTGGAATTCTTTCTAAAATGGATCGACGATGGACACATACAGCCAATAAAATTACTTAAATCTTGTCGAGCATGTTTATTAAGTGAAAAATAAAATATAAAACTGAAACACATCGAAATCATCGAGAGAAGATAAAGAGAATAATTAACAAATATAATACGACGTAAATCAGCATGTAAATTATCGGTTTTTAACGATGCTATTGTTTCATTGAAATCGTTCGATGATGTTCGATCGAAATATGTTTCATTTCGATTATTAATTGTGATTTGATAGGCATGTGTCCATGTGTAAATATTATATGGTGCCCAACAGAGAACATAAAATGAAAGTAATAAGACAAGTAATAAAACCGTACGTTTAGCATTTGTATTTGCTTGAGAATTGATTTTATATAAGATAATTGGCGAGGCAACCGATGAAAAACCTGTTCCATTCGATGAACGACTCGAACCAGTTGAATTCGATGAATTTGCTATTGCACGAACTTGTTGTCCGATGAGATTGTTTGTTGTTGTTGTTGATGTAATCAATGTTCCAGCTGCATTACGATCCGTATCATTGTTAAACACAACAACTCGTTTCAGTTTTGTAGGAACTAATTTTCTTCGTATGTTACTTTGTTTTTGATTTTGACTAACGAGTACAACTTTATTTGATGCACGTCTTCGATGCAAATCTAATGAACTTGCTTTATGTTTCATTGGTAATGCGTAAGAATTATTTGTTAAATAGGATGAATGATGTTTCGACCGAATAAAATAGATTAATTTACCATGAAGAAAAAACGTCAATAATAATGGTAAAATATAGAAAAATATTAATAGACTTATTAAGATTTTATGTGCATATTGTACAATACAAATTTGTACTCTCGATGATGTATGAATAACATGAGCATGAAGTGTATTACAAGTCGCAATTGGTAAACTACATAAAACAGGCAAGATTAATAAGATAATTGAACCGGATTTAGTCGCAATTTTATGACATAATTTTGACCATAAAGATATATCCAAAGATGTATGACCATAAATATAAACAAAACGATCAAACGCACCTGACAAAGAACATTCATTAATTAAATTATTTCAATATAGAAAAATATACTAAAAGTGCTTTTTTTGCTGATAAAATTTTCGTGCTTGGTTGTGTGGAACATTTATATTTACGTATATCTACGTTGGCAACTAATTACTTTCATCATTGCACGAAAATTTACAAAGAAGAAAACGACTGTTCCTTTTGATTCTATTATTTTCTTGAAAAACCTGCATCAACTATTCTTTTCAATAATTGAAAGAGTTCTAATCAAGAAATTCTTAGGTTCTCCGTCAATCTATAATTTGTCTATTCTTTGAATATTTTAATCACGAACTAAATTATAAATAGATATTCATTAAAATGGTTTGTTCCTGAGGATTCAAATATAAACATAGTTCACTGAAAAAGCAAAGATCGAAAGTAAATTAATTAATCAAATGAAATCTCTGATGAATGAGTATCTTTTTAGCATGCATCCGGCAGTTGTATTACTAAATATAAGTATTTTTAT